>Ga0307513_10000086_pt1 | contig 131015 bp, 158 predicted proteins | sample 15_EM_MG_FD_202174 | JGI IMG/M metagenome (GOLD analysis project Ga0307513, IMG submission 202174) | Populus trichocarpa ectomycorrhiza microbial communities from riparian zone in the Pacific Northwest, United States - 15_EM | ecosystem: Host-associated > Plants > Roots > Unclassified...
TTACCCAAAGTATCTCCCCTCCACGCCTCAGAGGCAGTTTCAAGCTCTTCGATCCTCCCCATCACAGGCCTTGGGTTTTCCATCGTAGTCGACTCCTCCGTACCATGGCAACCTTACCACTTCAATTCCAAACCGTGTCCTTGGGCATCGGGGGGCAATCATGGCTGGAAGTTTTGACCTTCCTTAACTCATGCTCCAAGACTCTAAGAAAGGTATTCGTAGCACCAACCTACCGTAAGCCCCAGTCTCATGTTCCACCACAGTCCCGTGCGCTCAGTGTGCAACTGTATAGCTCACCAGCCGCTCGATCCGCTACCCCCCGCCGATCTCGCGAACCTCGAAGAACTCTACGTCAGCGGTGACCCACTCTTGCGATCGGTCGCATCACCACATCTACGACGAGCGACTGTCGACCTACGCAAAACTCCCGTTCAGTTCTCATTATTGGATGAGGTCCTGGTCAACCTTATCCAGAGACACAAACCTTACGGAAATCTCGCTCTCCGGATCTTGACAACGACGGATCCAGAAGAAATTCGACGGTCTCTTCCGCGGGTAGCACAGGAAGGTGTGTTGAAAGTGGGTTCAAGTGAGGGCCCATGCTGCTGGGAATGAGTTCTCAATGGTCCTGGTCCGGTAACCAGTTACTCGCAGCTTTGTTCTCAGTGTCTCGCCTCGCTGCCCGACCAACTTTCTCATACTCCCTAACCCGCTCCTCCCGACATCCCCCCTCCAATTTCTTCTGCCACTGCCTCTCAAAATGTTTGTTCCGAACAGGTCGTGGACAAGTCCTACAACAGGGCTCATGCTTGGGCCAATCAGGTAAATGAACGCCATTGTTTCGATTTGGCTAGACCAAGAATACTGATTCTGTCAACAGGGATATCAAGGGCGTGTCAGTTCGAAGGGACACGGTGAATTATTGTAGATGTGGGAGTGGGGTCTCAGACCTCAGTAGGAACGTTTCATACAGTGCGCGTCGTTTAACGGTCCAGAATATATACCCGGCGCGAGATACGCTGGTCGGGTTGGGGCTCCGAAGTCCAGAAGAGCTACCTCATGCAGAAATAATGGAGAGGATAAAGCGAGTGATAATCGAAAGATATTGCATCGACTGACTGTTTTCACGACCATACTGGCTGCTACCGCGCCCTACTCTGTGAATGTATGCCAGCCCCGGTCGCTCGAGTTCCCCGTGCACGCTCATATATATAGGTCGCCAACGTTTCTCAGTTTACCACGATAGTCCGGTTTGAGGAGTTCTTTGCGTGAGCGCTTTCAGCACCCACCAGGCTATGGTCGCCCGTGATTGGCACCCCCTACTTTCCAGGTTCTGTGGAAAGTGAGCGCGCTTTCTACTTTTATTCCAGACGTGTGTGTCTGAGGCGAGACAGCGGAAGGATCGTCTCAGTCGATTCCAATTTCATCGTAATAGAACCATAAGTCAGCTGTGGTCTACTTCGGGAAGGCGTCAGGTGCGAAGACTGCGTTGGTGGTGGGTTTGCTCAATCTTGGATGACGAGGATTGTCGACCGATGAGTACGTCGTGGTGATTCATGGCTCGATGGAGGTACGCTCAACGGTGTCCATCTAACCGTCACCCCCGATCACAGTTTAAAACAACGAGGTGAATGGTTTGAATCAAGGTACAGTGCAGCTGGTACTTCAAGAGCAGAACGGAACACGAAAATCAAATGTAGAAGTAGGAATGAGAATATAGTAGGAACTTAACCCTGTTTCTGCCTTTTGTTTGACCGTCCAGGCTGAGCGGTGGTGTCGACGGAAGATATCGACATGGATCGTCTCGCCTGTAACGCCGACAAGTCAGCCAGTGTCCAAACCTTAGAATCCTTGTGCGTGGAAAAACGTACGTTCTTCTTCCTGGCGCTCCGAGATTGAGTTCCTGCGTCATCTTCATCAGCAACAACCTCCTGATCCACATCCATCGCCACATCCTCGCCATCTCCGCCACCAAACTGTCCATCTTTCCTTAAAACCTTCGCTTTCATAACCTTAATCTCATGCTCAACCCTCTCCACGTTTTTCTTGGTTTCCAACAGCAACGTCGTCGCGTCAATAAGTGATTCCAAGTGAAGGAGATTTTCCCGTGTGGGCATGACGAGCCTGGAACCGTTGATATTGTATTCTAAGAGCGTTTGGGTGACTTTCGTGGCAATCGCCTGTTTCGGGGTCGGGAGTTTGTATGATCGGAGGGCAGCCGATTGGTGAGAAGATTTCGTCGTTGTAGATTGAGGGGTATCGATACGTGTGATACAGTGTTGCGCGTCTGGCAACAGTGTTGGGACAAGATCGATCAGGGATGAATGAGACCGACATACCGTATGCGGCGTTCTTGATGGTGTGCATCCTCTTCTGGGATTGCATGATGCTGGAAGAAGGAGTACCCATGGAGGGACTATCGATTTCCATCGCGTTCCCGGTTTTCCTCTTACTCTTCTTGAGTTCTGGCATCGAACTGAGACCGTGCAAGCTCGAATCATCACCCAGTTGAATATCAGACAACCCGGATTCGACACCGAGCAGCGTCCTGAGAAGGTCATCTCTGTCCTTCTTGAACTGTCTTTCACCCTGCTCGAGGCGTTTGAGTTCGAGATAGAGCGCTTCTTCCTCCGCAATCTGCTCTGGTGTACGGTTCTCGAGGCTGCGGAGGTATTGCTTTCGAGTGAGCTCCCTTTCTGTGAACATCTCTTAAGTTTCCTGGTGGCTACGAGAGCAGCTATCACTGAACCTTTTTCGAAGGACAGTAATCCGAGAAGTTTGGTTTTGCTGACTTCATCCCCGTTCCAAGGCCGGTTCCTTACAAGTTTTCTACAAATGCTGTAGTATCTGTCTTTCAGGTCCTTGGTTAGGGTCAGAACATGGGGGGCTTGCTGCAACATGAGGCCTACCTCAAGCGAACGCGGAACATCCCCTGGGAAATCGTAACGGTCGTGGACGATGAGGAACCGGGAATCGTAGTCCCCTATCATTTTGAACAAATAATCCGTCTCCTCCTTCGACCATTCCGGGTCTATGACGATGTTAATGTATCGACTGGAAAGATGTAATGGAGGGGGTATGTACCTTCAAGAAGTTGGATGTACTCTTCGTCTGTGTACATGTATGGATTTGACACGACGTTGTAGTGTTCGAAGGGGTAATCTGGCAGGGAACGTCAGAAACCAGAAATCGGGAACTCGCATTCCCCAACGACCTGCATCGGGATCTGTCCCAGCCTTTACCCAATGGCTCAGCCTCAATTCATCCATCCTAGCTCCGTTCCTGAATTCACGCCATTCCCTATAGACAACACCCACATCCTCAGAACTCCAAGTGTTGAAATGAGCAAACCACGCTGAGTACACGCACCATTTGGATCTGGGTGCGCCACTACCCAAGTTGGGCTTCAATTTCAGACGTGCTTTCGACTGTTGAGGGACGACCGAAGGCACCGAGTCTCCGATCAATTCGTACAGCTCTCTAGAGATTCCCTGGGGCCTCTTGCTCGTCGCCGTCGGTTTCTTCTGCGGTTGCAATGAGCCTGGGGTAGGGTCCGGGACAGAGAGTACACTTCGAATGTCGGCGGCGGAAGCCATGATGGTGATCACTGGGAAAGCCACTTCCGGATGATCGGACAGGTGGAGGAGGCGAGATGACTCTTTCCCTCACCTTTGTCTCACAACCATGGTCAGCGCACATTCCCCTCGCGATTATCGCGGTTTTTCCGGTGCTAATGCGTTCCCTCTAACCAACAGCCTCCGAGATCCCAGCCAAAAGTGTTCTGCCTTGGCGTCAGGACACACAGGCTCTCAATAATGGTCACGACTCCGCAGGAGGAAACCATCGCGAAACTCAAGGAGGAGGTTCTATCTGCATTGGCCGCCCTATATTTGCACGGCGACAGGGTACCTCAAGTCCCTACCGTTGAGACCGTCGACGACTTTGAACTCTGCCGCGCAGTGAAGGAGAAAGGGAAGCCAACTGGGGACTATGAACTCTTAGATCACGTATCAGGCAGGGTGAAAGATCATCTCGTGAACTGGGATTCAGTCTATATTCGATTCCGTGATGAATCTGGTGCGTCCCACACACTACGTTTTGCTCCTTTCACCACGACCGGCTCCTTCTAAATATATATTTTGAATAGGGGATCTGCAACCCGTGGAAGTTGAAATCCCCGTTCTCGTGGAAGATGACGAAGAAGAGCCGGTTCCTGCAGCACCGACGTCCAAAGGGAAGAGAAAGGCTCCTGAATAATGCGATGGAAGTTGCAGTTAAGTCGGCGTTGGTACGAAACTCACCAGCATGCGGCCCTCAGTCAATCAGTCATACCCCACTACTGCTTGACGTCCCAGGAGCCTTCACTTCGTGGCAATAATGCTGCAGCGACGCGTCGACCTTCTTCTGCTAGTAGATTATACGTAGAGCAAGCATTCCACTGTCATAGCGGTCAATACACTTCGACCTCTGTCGTTAACACGAACTGAACGGACCGTATCCATCACGTCTACCTGGATCCCTGCCTGGTTAAGGTGACTTCGGAGTGTCGGAGGTAACTGCGCGGCGAACTTTCCAGTACCCAGAAGGAGGATTTCTAGCCCCCATCATTAGGCGGTAACACAAATGACAGACGGCTCTCTCGCACCTGGTTTGGGCACCACCGCATCAAATATCCGGAAATGGTCCTTGGTCCAATCTTTCCACGGCTTCGAAGGGACATTCCAGAGGAATACTTGCCCATCCAGGAAGATGCACGCGGATGGAATGACCAGTCCATCGGCTAGCTGAATCCCCTCCTCCCCAATGCTCTTGACTTGGACAGGCGGTGCGGGTCCCCCTCCGAGGATGTTCTCGAGCCCGGCTGGGTACCTCAGCGCAGTGCAAGTGTGGAATCGCCGAACGGTGGAACGCTTGAGTACGTTGGTGAATATCATGGTCATTCTAACCGGACGAAGGCTCGGGCGCTTGGCAAGGTCACGAAGCCCACGGGTGCTCGCGCCTTTTGTAGGCTAGCCGGCCGATTATGATGAGAACTTCCTCATCACAAAAGTCAGCCTGGGGTTCTGCGAAGACCTCAAAGTATCCGTAAAGACATCGAAATATTTATGTCCCCTCATGTCAGGTCAGCGTGCTGAACTCCCCCTTTCAGGCTTGAGTCGGAATCCCGATGACAGGTCTTGGATTTTTCACCTGTCTCATACTCGGCTACGCATACGCCACGCCGGCTTGAGAAGCGATTGGGGTCCAACGGGTGCGATGAGGAATGGGAGGAGTGCACCCAAAGAAACAATCGAATTGGCAGCCGGATAGGTATCGTGGCCGGAAGATCCCTGTAAGATGGCCATTTGCCTGGGCTTTCGGAGTGTTCGGTCAAACACAGAGGTTCGCCTCTTTCCGAACCTCGACAAGCCGACAATAGACGTACACAGGTGAAACGAGAACGAGTCCTCCGAGCCGGACGAGGAGTCTGTGGATTGGGTTGTTCCCCCCGGCTTTTGTGGTCGCTCCCAGCCTGCCAGGGGCCGATTGTTCTCAGATTCTGGACCCGCTAAAGCACCCCACCTTATACGCCTGCCGGTTTGATTCTACACTGTGCTGTTTCGCGTCAACAAGGACAATCTAGTCAACGTGTCGCCTTTTTTGGATACATGGACCCCATCCATTCGGAGGATCATCCCAGATGCAGCTCATCGTAAGCCTCCACACCCCCTCCACGACAGCATGTCCCTCATATCACATCAGTCGCAACACCACTTGGTGAGGGGTTTCTCTCCCCATGTGTGGAACACGAGGAACTGTATTTGGGTGGCAGATCCATTCAAATATCCAGTGCCTCCGTCTGCCCCGTTCCGGACTCAATCCCATCATGCACACCCAGCCCAACGATTAGACTATCGAACAGGAGGAGGCAACGTGGAAGGCTCTAGCGGGAGCATTGATTTGATTGTGGAAAAGGCAGGAAATAGATGATTGATTGACGGCCGAGTCCTCTACAACATCATGTCGTCTACTGCACCTTCGAGGTCAAGGTCGTCCCAGCTGCCGGTGGCTTATCTGGGCCTAAAAACTCATACGCACAGTCAAGGCAACGTCCTTATCTTCCTCGTGGGCCCGGTTATTCACCATTCAGTCGAGGACTTCTAATTATCTGCCACCCCCTGTGTAGCTTGTTTAATAGTGCCATTTACGCTTTTGCGAATTGAGCCATGTGCTTGCGGTAACCGCCTCTCTTGCTCTCGCTCTTCCTCCGCGACATGTACCAACTATCCGACCCAGCAATCAAGATGATCCTCAGGGCGTGGAGCCCCCAGGAGTACTTACTGCATCTCGTCTTGGAACGTGGATCATCCCCTCAGGTCTGTTCTCAACTCGGTTTCGGTCATCGGTTATTGACCATCCATTGCATAGAGTACACCGTACCAGACACAGTCCAACTAAACATCAGAGAGGGTCGAGGGGGGATAATTCATATCATCCGTGTAATAATTCCACCCATACCTAATCTCCACACGCGCTATCGGAACACCAGCACGGATCCTGACCTCCTTGAACCGTTGAACACGACGCGTTGCCTCATCGAGGTTAGCCTCGATGACGGTCAATGTAATGAGAGCGGGGCATGTCCCTGCTGGGTCACGCTCTTCCCAGTCGATCCAATGAGCGAGTGGTACGACAGTGTTCTGCTCCATCTCTAAGTATTCCAATCTCCGCATGGCCCGAAGAATCGCGATAAAGGATTCCACGTTCACGGTAGAACTCGGGAAACCGACGTGGAGCTTGCGTACGCTGTCAAATGGCGCACCACCGAACATTGATCGTGTGAAGAGGAAGGGTGTAACTGAACCGACGGACAGCGCCAATTTAGATTGATCCAAGCCAAAGAATTCGATATCGAACCCCCTGCCGAGGGTAACGGAAACCTCCGGTGTGGCCCTCAAACTCGGCAGTCGTTCTTCGAATGAAAGTGGTAGGATCGGGGTCGAGTGGGTACCGGAAGTGTTGGTCGACCGCATGGTAATTCTGTGTGCACTTGGCAAACGGAGGACAGGGAGAATGGGGCTTGTAAACGGCGTGAGGGGATGCTCATCCGTCGTAATTGTGATATCTTCCAAATACGGGAGTGTAACCACACGATTCTCGGGGATAGCGGTCGGTGGCATTGCGTAGTAAAGTTCGGTTTTGAAGAGTCGGAGTAGTGGCATCCGCTCCAGAGCATCCAATAACACAACAGACGGAACACTAGTCACGAAGTTTGTTTCCAGGGTAAACTTGGTGAGTTGTGAAAGATTGCACGACCCAGGAGACAACGTGGCGCCTTGCAGGGTCAACGTCCTCACGGATGAAAGACATGCCTCGAAGAAAGAGGGTGGTAAAACCAGCACAGGCTGATATGAACCGCGATCCCTCACACACAAGGTTGCTGTCTCGAGGAGAGGTGCCGGTTTCGAAAGGTGTTCCGCCATCTCGTCGAGGTTCGATGGATGATCGAGGAACATCCGTAACGACGAAACCCGTTCGATATGGGAAGAAAGGACCCGAGAAGAACAGGCATGTATCTGAACCTTAACCGGAATCGACCCGCACCGTTCGATGTACGTTTGTACGTGTGAAGCGGTGACTCCTGGGTTTTCCTGTTCGGTACAGATGATGTTGGTCCAGAGACTGGGAGTCGATATGAGTACCCTACGCCAGTATCTGCAGACCGCAGTGGCACTTATGAGATCTTGTTCGGACTCCCGGAACGTTTGGATGAGAGCGAGGACTTCTTGAGGGAGACGGTTGATGGGCGCGAGCGAGTTCTTGAGCTGACGAACGCTTGCCGAGATGGATGATAACTTGGGTACTACCCAGTCTATCTGAACCAAATCAGACTTGGAATATACATAGACAGGAAGAGCTCGTACCTCTTCATGTAGAATCGCGTCGGAACTGTAAGCTTGAAAGTCAGTGTGGTGTCGCTCGACGGACGGTCATAGAACCTCACAAAGATCGATTCACCATCAAGCTCACCCGTTTCTCAAGTGCATATACCGGTTGTGAGAGAGAGATGGCTGCACCTGGATATTCCTCCATAACACCCCGGAAGCGTTTATCGAGGAGTGGGTGTGGGTGGTTGTAAGTATGTAATCGAGATCGGATGATTCGTCCGTAGAGTTCCCACACCGTTATTTCCCGCCACCGTTACCGCCGTCTACGGGAGCGAGAGCCTTCGAACGACGATGAGCACATATCACGACGGCTCCACCTCCAGCCACCCCTACAAGGAACCCTCACCCCTTCTAAGCTCAACTCCGAAAGTCAATGAGCTCGGAACGACCAGCGCGCCGTTGAAGAGTGCCGCGTTTTTCATTGGCGCGTATTGCAAGGATTACAATGGTTCGTCTTTCGGTTTCGCGAGATGACTGTCTGGTGTATATATGGAAATTATTGGAACTGAATGGTGTGAAACTTCTAGAGGACTTTATGCTTTGCAAGGCGGAGAACCGTGACCCTGGTCATTGTCTTAAAGAAGGTCGTAGAGTCACCCGGTGTGCTCAGGACTTGTTCGTTCGGTCTGGACACTCCTCTGGGAACCCTTTTCTGATAAAAGCGCTAGAATCACCAAGATGAGGGAGAATTGTCTCAAGCAGTTTGACGAGCATTGGAATTGTTTGGAAGCTAACAACCAGGTATGAAGCCAACTTTCAGGTGTCTGCACCGATGGCTAATGCTATATGCGCAGGAATACTACCGGTGTAGGAAGCCCGAACGAACACTGAACAAGTGCATGTTCGAGAAACTGGTACGTCTCTGCCTATAGCATTCTATGCGCCAACCACACCTCATTCCCGACACACAGGGTCTGACTAAAACTATCCCTGGCTCGCCACCCGGTCAGAAACAAATCCACGAAGTCGAGAACCCAGTCTTCACTGGGATACAGAAGTAGAACTACGTACGGACAGAGACCTCATACCTTCAATCCCGACCTTTTTTTCTCCGGCAGACAAATCGAGAATTTGTGGCCCGACGCCGTCGTTTGATGTTTGTCTGCTGAATGATCTCTTCCGTGTTCCACCGTGTCACCCGGACGCGTCCCGCTTTCCGCTTCACTCGTTTGTTGTCGACCTTCACTGCACAATTTGCAAAACACTCGATTTATGTCTCAAAGTCCACGAATCCGTATTTTAATCTCTCTTTAGAGGATTGGTGAGGGACATTCAAGCGAACGGGCTCCAACCGGCACCCGCTCACACATCGGGGTTTCCCTACAGGCTATTCAAGCACAAACCTCATCATGACCCTCTGTTACTACTCTACAGAGACGACCCATGTGTGGTCATAGGTCGAAACCAAAACCCTTGGAAGGAAGTGAACATGACAGAACTCCGGAGAGTGGGAGTACCCTTCATCCGGAGACGGAGTGGAGGAGGCACTGTTTACCATGTAGGTCATCTTTCACCCTATAATCCTTGCCCTTTCCTGAAAGGAAACTTTTAGGATCTTGGTAACTCGAACTTCTCAATCCACCTTCCAAGATCTTCATTCGACCGGAACGATTCCGCGAAAGTTGTGTTACGGGCCGTCCAGTCCCTCGGTCTCGCAGACGCGCACGTCAACGAGCGGAACGACCTATGTGTCGGGAAATTCAAGATATGTTTCCTTTGGTCTTAAGTAACGGTGGTGGAATTGCTGACAATGTTTTTCGGTAGACACGTCTCGGGATCCGCGTACAAGATCGTGAACAAACGTGCCTATCATCACGGTACGATGCTCATCTCGAGTGAGCTCGGGACCCTCGGAAAGCTCCTACATTCAAACAAGGTACCGAATCCGTCCCCTTCGATTTTGGAACCAGGACCTGATGGCCAGAGGAAACATTCTAGGACACGATGCAAACCAGGGGCGTAGCATCAGTCCGCTCCCCCGTCTGCAACCTTCGCCAACATAAACCGGACATATCACACGAAGATTTCGTGCACGCCGTCGTGCGCGAATTCCAGGACCACTACAATATTCGAGAGACGGTAGGAGCCGTTTGCGTTACAGCGATTTGGTTGCCGACGTCTCCTCCCTTAGATTAACTGGGTGGATGAGCGCAGTGATTGCGAGGGTATTGAGGAGATCCGGAAAGGGATGCACGAACTTACCGTGGGTCATCGAATAGCTATGATTCAAATAACCCGGACTGATACCCGGCACTCAGACGTGGGATTGGGCATTTGGTCAAACCCCAGAATTCACGTATACTCTAGAACATACCTTTAGTTGGGGTAAACTGGTGAGCGATCCCAACTTGACTTTTTTCTTTTCTTTCACTCAACTCGTTTTCTTCACTCCCATTGGCTGGCAGAAAACGAACTTCCACTCAAAGCACGGGATCATCCTCTCATGCACCTTCGATATCATCGACTTGGAATGTTGGGGCGACATCTCCGAAGTTCGTGGCCACCTTGACATTCTCGAGCGGTCTCTCGCAGGAGAGAAATACGGGTTCCTGAACAATGAGGCTAAGCCGAAGGAATTGGTCGGGAATGAGAGCATGCGGGAATTATGGGATGAACTCGTCAAAGAGATGAAGAGCTAATGACGAGGCCTTTCAGATAATTAGAATATGTCATCAGGTACCCGTATACGTTACTTTTGCTAATCCGCTATAACTATACCATCCGATACCCCTGGTGTCAGAGGAGTATCTCCTCAATCTGATACAACCCAACCGCGAGACTAGCCTGCTGGAACGCCTCTTTCCTCTTCTTCCTCCAATCACCCTTATCACCCTTTCCTCCGCCTCCCGATTGACTAGCCTGCTCCCTCTCTTTCCTCTCCGCGACGACTTTCTTATGTTCCCTGAGCAGAGTGTCGAAAGGTATCCTCAGCTGTTCGACTTCGTTGGTGAGTTTGAGTTCCGGTTCGATTTGGTCGGAGATGGACAGGAGGATTGGATATGCTGGAGGATGTTGAAGAAGGGAGAGGAAGGAGGCGTCTAGGATTGCTTGGATGAACGATACCACCTGGTGACGAATCAATTAGTTATGATCCTATACCTCAGATAGGTGCTGTTACCTTGGATAGCTCGGGTAATGGCCGCACTGGGCCATCTTTTGGCGTGGAAGAGGATGCGGCAAAAACGCCAAGTTTGTCCTCGGCCTCACCCCACTTCTTCATCCACGATTCCAGTACTAAGAGGACCGCCATGGTTTGTTCCACTTCACCCAAGTGTTTCCTCAGCGCCAGACGGAGGCCAGCCGCGGACGTGTCATAAGAGATGCATCTACCGAGGTATTCCTCCAGCGACAACGTATCTTGAACCTGAGCGGGTGAAGAATCTACTTGCATTGCGTCTGCGTCGCCGGATGACGATTTGGGGTTCGTGCGTTTGAGATGTGCAATTGTCACCTTGTGCAACACGGAGACTATATCCGTTTCTGTGAGGTCGCATACAGTTTCCGTCGCCAAAAACGCCGATTTCTTGAAGTAAACGATTCAGTGTCGTGTCTTCTGATAAAAAGGAAGGAATACGTACCCAGTCAGATCTATCTACCAGAACACCCAATAGGCCATCCGGTACCATTTTCGAAACGACAACTTTGCGTTCAAGCAGCGACCTCACGACGTTCCCAGAATAGAGGATCTCCCCCGCTCCCTTATCTAATTGCAGCACGGTCTCCAGTACCTGTTTCGTAAACTCGTACCCAAAAAGTACGGTGTGCGATCCTTCCAAATCGAGCTTCCTCTTCTCCTCTTGTCCGACCCACGCAAAGAATGCCTCGTCGGCTGCTTGGGGTCGTTTTTGTGAGATAAAGGTATTGAGTTTCCTGAGAAGGGAATCTTGGGATGCTTCCAGTCTCGTCGTACTCCCGGCACCAACTATTCCACTCGTGGCCCCATTCGCGGGTGAAGCAGATGCCTTGGCCATCCATTTCTCCCCAGCCGCTGCCCGCCCCATCGCATTCGCGATAGTGGAGGTCGGAGGAACATTGATGGGCACGACCAAAACACTCGATCGGTACGTCGACTTTATCTCCACCAATGGCATCCTAGGTGAAAGCACCAATACAACTTGACTGTCTGTACACTTGACCAACTCGATCTTGATCCCGCCCATAGCGGAACGGGAGAGTGTTGATGGCATAGTGAATGAGTGCGAAGCAAGGAGGACGGAATATCGAAGGTCCCAAATGTGGAGGACGATGTCAGTTAGCGGGGAGGTTGGAATGGTAGCGAGGAAGACGAGGGAAGAGTGGATCGGGAGGAGGGAGGATTCTTGGGAGGTGGTCAGGCCACCTGGACGGGGAGTAGTGAATGTCAAGGACTGGAGAGTAAGAGGTGTTGAGATGCTGGCTGTATCCCAATCGGAAGGTCCCTTGTGTAACTGATATGTTTTCCAGAAACCGGATGCGGCTAAACAGAATGATAAACTCATATGAACCCAGAGTGAAACAACACGACATACAGAGTAAACTGATATTTCCGGATTCGCTGAATGTGACGCCCGTTACTGCCTGCAAAGTTTGAGAGCTGAAGTGACCTTTGGATGGGTGCGACTTACTGTGTTAGAGCCCAGCCCCACCGAAGCGACATGGGTGATCCCATCTTCCTGAGCCAGGCGCAAGACACGCACGAAGATCGTGTCTCTTCGGGCAAGGAATAACACCAGAATTTCGCCAGCCGCTGGGATGTCGTTCGGCAGGAAAGTACATCTGGTTCTCGGATAAGAGAATGATCGCAGAAACTGAGCCTCTTCATCGTCACGATCAAGTTGACCAGAAACGTTCAAGTCCTTGTCCAGTGTGATGATATCGCCATGTATGGATACTAGAACAACTTGTGTAGGATGGATGTGAATATTCGCAACGGGGTGCGGTACCTGCAAAGGTCCATGTGAGGAAGATGAAAGCTCGCCCTAGTCAACCCCGCACCTTTACCCTCGTCTTGTCGGACGATCCGGACCCCAGGCCCCCTTCGAACAGCGTTCGAAGTCTCCAAACCACCCGGCCCGCATCTTCTGCAGGAACATCCGGAGCATCTGTCACGGCGACGTACGTATCGCAGTACTGCTTGCCATCGGTCTCGAATATGTCCGAGACGGCGGGACAAGTAAACGTGGTGGATGGACCGAGAGTATGGGAGAGTACTGAATGGAGCGAAGATATCTACATCGGAGAACGGACCTTTAGCAATTTTGTCATCAAAACCATCGACTACAGATAATTTTTCGAGCGACAAGGCATACATACGTCTAAGAGATGGATTCCGTCTCCCTGGACCGTGGCAGTGGCGTACCCATCAGACTTGGAGTCCGTGTAGGTTATATGGACATTAGCTGACGGGTTCGCGTCGGGATTTTTGGAGGATTTCTGGTTCAGGAGTCGCTTGGAGATGGAATAGGATGCGAGGAGAAAAGGGTCGCTAATTGAGCTTGTCATCTATAGACCCGTCCAAGGGTGATCGAGAAAAAGAAAAGTGAAGAGATGATGGCCAGGAGATGATCGACGTAATAACACGACCCCCTTCAGCCGTAAGCAACGTGGAACTGGCGATGGGTTCAATCTTGTGCCGTGGTTTTTCTTCACGAGAAAAAAAAAACTTTTTTTTGTTGTTGTTGAGTGCAGAGTTGATGCGGGGTGGATGGTTGGGTGAGCGGGAGCGGCCCGAAATGGCAGGAGAGAACCAAGGCGGAAGTTCGCGCACCGTACCCCAACACTCCCTCTAATCGATAATTCTCCCCCTCCACCGACGACGACGGTACCAACCTCCCGACCCACAAGGCTGTCAAGGATGTGGATCATCACCGCCCTCTTCAAGCCATTCGCATACGTGTCCGTCCCCTACCTCATCCTCAGATACCTCACCGACACAAACCCAACCGCACGATACTACTTTCGCGTCGTCGCCTACTACTCCGCCCTCGGCTTCTGCTCAATATGGGGCATAATCGTCGCTGCAGGAATGTCCGTGGCGGGCCACAGGTTCGACATTAATTGGGTCGTGGCAAGGTCGTTTTATACCCTGGCAGGCAAGCTGCTCGATATCAAATTTGTCGTGGAGGGTGAACAGCATCTCGACACCAAACCTGCCGTCCTTGTTGGAAACCATCAGAGCGGACTCGACATCCTCTTCCTCGGGAGGTACGTTCCGGTTCTCCCCTACCCTCACGATGTGAAATTGAGGCATCGTGTCTCCGTCGCCTGTCTATGGCCCGCCGAATCGCCGCGTCATCCAGGATATTCCCGAAACATGCGTCCATCATGGCCAAGAAGGAGCTGGCATGGGCCCCATTGTTAGGAGGATACCTTGCGGCATCGGGTGCTGTCTTCGTTGACCGGGGAAATAGCACATCGGCTGTCCAATCGCTCAAGGCCGCCGGTGATTTCATGAAGCAGAATACAACCTCTTTGTGGCTATTCCCAGAAGGAACACGTTCGATGCGTAAGCATCACGACCTGCTCCCCTTTAAGAAAGGCGCATTTCACACCGCCGTTCAAGCCGGCATACCGGTCACCCCCGTTGTGTGCGAGAACTACTGGAGACTGTACCATAAAGGTCACTTTGAGAGCGGGGTGCTCAAGATCCGGGGTAAGGTCGATCTTCCTTTCATCGGACACGTCTTTCTCATTCGCTTCTTCATCGCTTGACATCCAGTTCTGCCACCGATTAGCACAACCGGTCTGACAACTGCTGATGTCGGTGATCTGGCCGTCAGGACTCGCGAACAGATGCTCGAAGCTTTACGCGATATCTCGGAACCACTAGATCCGCAATCGCAACCCCCGCCGAAAAAGGATGCCGTCTCAGGGTCTCTTACCAGAGACGTACGAGAACAAACGCCGACACCTAACCTGCCCTCGATTGATACGGCAACAGTTGAGCTTTCGCGTGAGTCGGATACCGAGCCGGAACCTTCCACACCGAGCGTCTCATCAAGCCGGAGAGATGGAAGTGAGAACGGGGTCGAGACCGAGGAAGATGAGGGGATGGTGCTTGTTGGACGACCAGATCAGAAGTAATGGTGGTAATACCTAGCAGTAGAGGTTGCTACAGCGTGTCTAATCCACCGTTTACCTCACTCAGCCACTCCCCACTCCCGATAGCGTCATCATCATCAACAGACTCTCGACCCGGCTTCCCACGTTCTTGGAGGTCCTAACGTTCGATGGTAAACGTGCGATGCGAAGTATCGGGTAGTTTTCATTCATCGGGCCACATCCACGTTCAGCGCACTCTATTTGGCAACTGCTCCCGATCACTCAGGCTCCGTGGTCCTTAAATTCCCCAGCCACTCCGCTCCGTTCTCTCCCACTCCCCCTCTTTACTCCTCTCTCCTCCGTTTATTATCTTTTCTATCCAGGCATAACTATGTCCTCAATGATGCTTCCCGGTAATTCCCTCCCTATCGGGTCAACCCTGGCTATTTCAGGCTCACCCATCATTGCTGACTCTCCTATGTTTAGAGTGCTGGGGTCACCGCGGCGTATGTTCCGGACGCCCCCTGGCGACTGCCAGGTGTAGGTTCTGACCCTCGCTCCCTTCTTCTAGGCCTCCGCAGCATACCCAGAGAATACTCTCGCCAGTTTTGAAGCTGCAATTCGAGATGGTGCCGAAGGAATCGAGAGCGGTACTTGCCCTCTGCCAAAGCTCTGACCCGCCGCGTCGCGTAACCTCTGTTGTCAGACGTACACGTATCCGTCGACGATGTCATTATTATGTTTCACGACCCGAGTATGTTTCTACGACCCCTCCCTTCGCGCTGGGCGTCTGCTGACATGTGTTATTCAGCCCTTGAGAGAACGACGGACGGCAAAGGTTTATTGGTTGCCAGCACAACCAACAACATGTGGCTGACTTCATTCTACAGGCGCTATTCGCGAGAAGATGTGGTACGGCAAGGAAGGTATGGAACACGTTCGGACCCTCAAGGAACCCCGCCAGGCCATCCCCACTTTTGCTCAGACGATCGAGATCCTGATGAAGGTTAGCGATGTCCCCGGCCACCCCTGTGGGGCTCATCAGAACTCATGATTGGTTCAGCCCGAGAACCGACACGTAAAGTTTAACGTCGACATCAAGCCACAGAACGACCCTCCGCGGTTGTTCAACCTCATGCACACCATCATTTCATCCTACGATGGCTGGCAAACCGTGTTGGCCCCCAGAATCCTCCTCGGTCTCTGGCATCCGAGGTTCCTACCTCACGCCGAGAAGATCCTGCCGGACTGCAAGCGATCACACATCGGAGTCAGTCCTGCGCTTGTCAAGAAGCACTTCTGGGAAAGTTGCGAGGTCTTCTCTATGTCTTTCGCGTCTCTGGCAACCGCCGCCGGGGAAAGGTACGCTCCGCTTGGAACCTGGGTTTCCTTTTTTTTCTCCATGTGATCTCACGTTCCGTTCAAAGGTTCAGGAATAGCTGTAAGGAAGCTGGAAAGGAGATCATGGTCTGGACTGTGAATGAGGTGGGACACATGATGGAGGTCCGTTTGATCTTTTTTTCTTCTTTGGACGTAATCCGGTCAATGGGTCGCTAATCCCGACTCGGCTCTTGGCCAATTTGATCCAAAACAGGCCGTGCGATGGGGAGTTAAGGTTATCCTAACTGATAAGACCCAAGCTTGGCTCGAACTTCGTGCGGGGCTGGAGAGTGAGTGACTTTTGCCACCTCAAACACTCAACATTCCACGAATCTGATTTACGTCATCGCCACGCTCTCCGTAAATCTTACACTTTATTCGTTTAACGTCTATCAGACGATTACGAGAAGATGAGCGCCAAACACAACAGCAGGCTCTTTTTGTGGACTCAGCCACAGTACTACGGCTTTTTCCAGAAAGGAATCGAGTATCTGGTCGTGGTCGCCTTGGAGAGGGCGGGAGGGCCGATGGCCAAGTCCCGTAATCGGACCGCGGTTGTGAAGGAGAAGGCGAGGTTGACCCCCCCTTCTACCCCACCCTCCAAGAACGTCGATACCCCCTCGCTTGAACTCTAACTCAAAGTTTGGGTAATGACCCCCGCCCTTTTTTTCGTGATTCAAGATAGGCGGGACGAAACAAGAGGAGTCCTATCTCCCAATTCTTGATGATGATCGATGATCATAGACCATTTCTCCTCTACTCTTCTCCTCACTTCACTTCCCCATTCACATCACCTTCACCGATAATTATAACGCGCAATACTTAGACATAGATCCGACAAGACCCCTTCCTTCTCTTCTTTTTTTTTTTTCCACTTCTGACTTGACTCCTCGGTCCGATGGCATGAGAGGGTAGAAAGATAAGAAAATAATTTGCATTGGGGGCGTACACAGTTGGCAGTCCTCGCAATACATGAAATTTGTACTTAGTAGCAGTATCCGAGTTCTTTACCATGGTTAGCGTACTTGAGGGGCTACGAGTTGAGATCGTTGAGATCGAGGGTGACAGAATGATCCGGAACTTAACCGCATACGATCTTCTCACCATGGGCTTTGAGCCAAGCCCAGGCCCAAACGCCCAAATCCGTCAAGTTATGGCGCTCCTGGGGTGTCTCGTGCCAATACCTATTACATGGAGAACCACCCGTGCCGCCCCCTCGACTCGCACGTGCTCGGGCAACGATTCCCATCGCTTACCCCATGACAGCTTCATTCGTCTCGACAACAACCCCGGATCATGCACAAGACATAAAACACTGAGCGAGCCGTTCGGCATTCGGACCACCTACCAACCCCATTTGGACGACTCGGTTACAGCAGCACCGAGACCAAGACGGTGAGGTGTCCACTATTGTTAACGAGTTCCATTTGGACCGCTTGTTGCTCGCGGTGTTGCTCTGTCGGACCCCCTCCTGTAGTTCGGGGCCTGTGCCACTCTGGTGGCTTCAAACTTTGTGCTGGGAGGAGATCCGGGGGCGGAGGTCGTGTTCTCGCCCGTTGGTCATCAGTCACCAGAGATGAACGGTATTTCTTTCGTATGTACGAAGTCGTAGAGAGGTCGGAGTATATAAAGTGTACTTGAGTGGAACCTCAAGCCATAAGAGTGGAGGAGCTTAAAATGAAAGTGATGTCGAAGTAATCAAAGTGACGGGTGACGAGTCCAAACTCTATGGTAAGTCTGGAGGGGAGATGATGGACGCGGGGGGAAGCCACGGTAAGTGAGGAATGAAAGGCGGAAGAAATCGGGAAAATACTAGTGTAATTACGAAGAATTATGATCAAAGAGACCGGTGTCTCTTTGATCATAATTGAAGGTAATCCGACTGAACTCTCGGACTCCTTCCGGCTTCGATTCCTGGCCTACTGAACCTCTCCCTCGCGGGTATCATCTAGAACCGACGCCAGTGAGTGGATATTTCAAAAAACACATAAAGGGTCCACTTGCCTCCTGAACAGACATACATAACGCAAGCACGTCGCTCGCCCTGGTGTTATTTGCGTGAGACCTCGGACCATGCAGCTTGAAGAGGTGAAGATCAATTCCCCAGAACAACCTCTCGATGGCACCCCGAGAGACGAGGTCACCAATGTACTGGGGCAAGACCGTGTCGAGAAGCTCGGACCCGACGGGGACGTCGCGGCTAGTAAGATCGCACAAGAGTAAACTCGGGCTACCATTTACTTGGAAGGACCCGCCAAGGTCTGGGTCGTCGACGAGACATTTCCAATCGACGGTTGTGCGCTTTGGTCGGTTGTTGTGGTTCTCGAGGAAGTTTCCATCTAAACCGGGACGATCAGCGAGATTGCGGAAGCTGTATAAGCAGTAAACGTACGAGAGCAGTCGATCATGATGCTTGGCTTGTATTGAGGACGGGACTTCTGAAGCGAAGGAAAATCGATATTCTTAGCAGCATAGTTGGCACCCTTCGAGCCACCTCGGAGGATGACATGGACATCCTTGTTACCGGTGGTCTTGACAATGGCAGCAAGACCCTGCTCGATGACACCCATGAAGGCGTGGGGGTTTGAAGCGGACTTCATAGCGTCGACGGCGACGCAAACGATTCCATCAGTGCCTGTGTGGGGTGGGATAAGAAAGATGAATGGGTTGTATACAGGAAGGCTTGTATTCACCGTTCTTGAAGCAGACAGGGAAAGAGATACCAGAGGCGAGCTCACGGTGGAGTTGAGACTCAGTGGTACGAGCACCGACGGCACCCCAAGAGATGAGGTCAGCGATGTACTGGGGCGAGACGGTGTCGAGAAGCTCGGATCCAACGGGGTCACCGAGGCTAGTAAGGTCGCACAGGAGTTGACGAGCAAGGCGCAGATCCTTGTTAATCTGGAAAGTTCCGTCGAGATCTGGGTCATTGATGAGATCCTTCCATCCGACGGTCGTGCGTGGTTTCTGCAAAAGGGTCAGTGGCCGCTCTTGTATGAAAAGACTCCGTCACGTACTTCACTACACAACAGAGGGAAGAGTCAGAAATAAATTCAACAAAAAGGGGAGGAAGCGATGGACTCACACGTAGGACCGCATGACGGTGAGGAGGTTGTCCCAGTCGGGAAACTTGGATTCGAGGGGTCTGGCGTAGGTGATGGCCTGCTCTGAAGAGTGGAGTGAGCAGGGACCAACGACAGCAAGACCACCGTTATTGGACAAAGTTCCAGCGACATTGTAGCGAGCGGAAGCGATGGTTTTCTGAGAGACAGGAGAGGGAACAAACTCATGGCGAAGCAGGGCGGGTCGGACGAGGGGATCGTACTAGGGTTGAAATTGAGTCAGAAACGGGAAATATGGGGAGTGGTGGGGATAAGGGTAGACGCACACCAACCACACGACGATCCGGGGTATAACCTTGGAGCCTTCCTGTGCTACCGGGGACGGGTGCTGCACCGGACCGGCCGGCGGGGGGTGGGGGAACGGAAGCCGATCCCAGATCGCCTCGAGCTCGAACGATACCGTCGTTGTCGTTTGGCGTGTTCATCTAGAGGAGGGTGAGTACAGTGTTGCAGTGCATGAAGGGAAATGAATTACCGTCTTGATGTTACCATCAGTGACGTCTACCTGCGTATACTCCACTTCGCGCGCAATTGCCATGAGCTAGGGAAGAGAAGTGTCAGCCAAGTATCTGCGACCGGTATAGTGAACATCGTATTTACAAGTTCCAACGTGCTGAGGCTCGGGCGATCCACCAGGTATCGATCCGGGTCAAGGTTGTCCATCATTACGTGGAGGGAAGAAAGACGGTCAAGTAACTGTTGGGCGGTTGGTCGACTTGACTCGCTCCAGCACGACTGCACCAATTCCCAAAGTGTGTCGGAGAACCCTAAAGATTCAGCATCAACGGGTTTTTCTGGACCCTCGTCTCCCAGTACAGCGAGCGCGAATGTCGAGCCGGGCATATGATGGAATGGTCGGGGACCAGTCAGAACCTGGGATGGGTAAGTGGGTGACCACCATGACGAGCGTGCTGAGCTCACCTCGTACGCCGTCATACTAAGCGCGTAAAAGTCTGATGCGTGGGTTGGACGGCGGCTGGAGCGGAAGGGCAGCGGATACAGCTGTTCCGGAGCCAACCGACAAAGTCTCCCCCCGGAGGGAACAACAGATCTGGATAAGGCAATTTTGCTCGGGTCGGCCATCGTCGTGAGGCCAAAATCGGTAACCCGAGCGATTCCCGTGCCATCGACAAGGACGTTTGCCTGCATCAATTGTCAATGAAACGAAAGGCGCGTCAACATCGGACTTACCCCTTTGAGATCTCTATGAATGGTCCCGAGCTCATGAGGGTAGGCCACACCAGACATGAGCTCAGAGAGCTGAAGGTTATCAACAAGTGAGAAGAAAACCGGAGGGAAACGGTGAGCGGGCTCACCAATTGAAGGCGGTTTGCCTCTGGGTAGGATCTTGTAAATTCCACGACATTCTCGAAGCACATCCAGTCAGAGTCGATGAGGAAGCAATGTGAGTCTGCGGACACAGAGGCCCCCAACAAGGGCAAAGTATTCGGATGGGACAACTGCTTCCAACCGATGATCTCTCGACGTAACCACTGTGTAGAAGTTGAGCAATGATATAGACAGTGCATGAGGTTGATGAAAGGTACCTTGGAAATATTCTTGCGGTCCGCCTCGTACATCTTGAGATGTTTGATGGCCACAGGTCGTTCCAAGTATTCTCTATCATTCACGTCCGCAAATCCACCGTGGTAAAGGGCCACCACACGTGTGGGCCCCTGCTGAAGAATGTATGAGGCGGGTATGATGATGTGGGCTTTGCAAATCTTGTAAAGAAGCCGCAAACCCTGCTTCCGGTGACCCCCATCAAGGTGTGCGCTCGCAAGAACCTGTGTTTAGGGCCGTTAACTATCGAGGTATGGCGCTGACACATGCTAATCCTCTTACCTGGTCGAGAATGTTGATAAACATTTGGGCATCGTCTTTCCGAAGGTGCATAGCGGCGTCTATCTTGGATCGACAGCTTAGGAGTGACTGAACTTCTGTGAGACATTCATCCGAAGCAATCTCCATCGTGAAGATGTTGGCCCAGAACTGCGCGTTACGGTCTGGTGGTTCGGTGGGCTGGCAATCTAGCCACGCTTCTTTGTAGGGCCTCTGGATGTGGTGTTATCGTACCGGTGTAGGTCATGCCGATGTTTGTCACAACTCACCAGGACACTGTCGCGGCGTCGGGAGACCCCGAGATCTACCCTTTCCGAATTGTCCCGGGGTCTCCAGATATCCGCATAACTGCCGGTACCGAAGTAGGCTGCTTGTGCTAGGGTGGACTGCAAGATTTTCAGGTTATCCTCGATGCCCCCGAGGCTGTTCAAGGCCGGCGCCTTCCGAAATGAAAATCGAAGTTATGTAAGGTGGTGTACTGAGTACTGACATTAACCGCTACTCACCTCACCCTGTTGGGCAGAGCTGCTGGTAGAGCCACTACTCGCGGCGCCTGGTGTCTGAACTAGATCTCTCCATCGTCCAATGGATTCTCGAATATACGTGGGATCATTGGGGATAGCACTGGTAATGGCCCGCTGGCGGCGGCGGAGGGAGCCCCGAGGGTATTCTATGTCAACCAGCGACCCGAGCTTACGAGTACCCAGATTTTCCTTACCCCCCTGTCCGGTTCTGTTGGGGATAAGCAATGAAGTGGGTGGGGTAACGTCAAGCGGGGTTTTTGGCCGTATTGTTGCTGAAGGATCTGCCTGGCGTCCGATCGTTCCCACTAACCAGAGTGTGAGATCCCGGGTGACCCGCCGACAGTAAAAGACAAACCTCCGCTTCCGTCCACTATGATGGGTGGCCGCTCCTCCGATAGTAGGACAGACAGGTCTGTGGTGTCACGACTAGTATTTCCTGTGTTGGTGCGTCCCAATTCACGAAGCAGGGCGATGTTTTGATGATGGATGAGCACGGATTCTGCATCGGAATTCTATCACGGAAGGATTAGAGACACTGCGACACCTCCGACGATTCAATCGCCAACTTACCCGGAAAATATATTCCGCGACGATATCAAAATCATCTTTTTCGTCCTATAGAGAGTCGATCAGAATAGGCGAGAGTGGACGGGAAGGTATGAGAAAGAACATACAGCAGTTGCGTTGTGAACAACAATATCAGACTCGGAGTCGATGCTAGTGACTGAGCTCCTGTCGTCGTCACTGTCGTCGTCCCATAAACTTGACACAATGCCTGAGTCTGAGCTTGAGTCCGATCCTGAGTCTGAATCAGATTGCACCTCCACCGATGACTCTTCATCGTCACGGCTTCCTGGACCAAGGTCGTGCGGGCCCGCAGAGGCTCTCATAACCGTGGGGAAAACCAACGCCCTCTTACGCATGGTAAAGTACCGGACGAATACGCATTGATTATACTCATCCGGGACACTATCGATGTCACGGTCGCCAGAGGGTGTTGTGCCCGTGATTTGTGTCGACGAGGGAGGACAGCACAGCTGGGGACCACAGTTGGTGTGTACCAACCCTTCTGTGCGCCATGTCCCCCAAACGGAAGCAGAGGCAGAGCCGACCATGGGAACCGATGTCGTGAACTCGGACGTCAGGCTGAGGCCATTGTTTGAATAAGCCATCATCGCAAAATCCCGGGTCATGTCAACACCGGTGACAAGGACTGGGCTGATGTCATTCCCATGTCCGACCTCGCGGGCAAACGCAACCCAAGAGTCATAATGGCGTTTTGTGTATGCCTCGAAGATGGACTCTAGCTCAACGTCCTCCCTGTATGTGTGATGCTTAGTCACGAGGGCGGCGCCTTGCTTTTCCGTTAGTTCGAACGAGAGGTTGATGCCAGGTTCCAACATCCTGGAACGCGCGTCTTAGATGCTAGGGAAATGGAAGTAATAGAGCGAACGTACGGAGCAGGGCATACCGAGGCTCCGAAACCGGCTCCAGTTTCTCGAACGGAGCTGGTGGAGAGACAGCCGGGCAGCCGAGGCTGGCTGTAGACGACGGGCCCAACGTTTAACGGCTTGAACGTGAGGGGCACGTCTACGCCTAATTGTCTCTGGCCCAACGGCCGACCGGCGGAAAACAGCAGGTGGAAGCGGCCTCTGCGGACATACCCCACATCCCCTAGTCGGATACGTGTGAAGCTATGTATTGGGGCAGGCTCCCTAGCGGTCGTACGCATTCAAACGGGGTACCCAAGGAAAAACCGAAGAACGAACCACAATGCATCTCCATGACCAAGATGACCCATTTGCCTAAGATGGGTTGGCTCCAAGTTTGAATGGGAACGGTATAGGAACCCACCCTTTGTATATTTTCCACCCCGGCGATATCTTGAAGGCCATGGTGGGGTACCGATAGTCCCAAGTGAGGGATGGAAGGTTTTGGATCGTCAGCGGTGGGTTCCATGATATAAATACGTTGCCAAGGCAGGACCTTTGGCTGTGGACTAGGATCGATAACAGATTTCCCGGGGCATGTGGTCGCTAGCTCGGATATCGGACACAGGAATTACTTCTAGCATATCTGGATTCCAGGTTTTCATCCACTTTTGGAAGAATTGTATGGTGATAAAGTGTCTACGTTAGGGTGCCATTCAAACGCATAGCCACCACCGTAAGGGCGTCTGAATCAGTGCGGCGTAGATTGTATGCGCTCCATTGTCCAGTACAGCCCTAAGATCTGAAGTACATAGGTTAATTGAGACGGCAACACGCGTTATGGAGGTCTGCCCAGGACGTGAGGCTCGGGGCGGTGCATATCTGACAGCGGCACACATCTTCGTGGTATATAGGCGACCTACCAGTGTGCTCCCAGCGGCCAAGTCTGGACACAACTGGTTCCATCGGCGAGTCGTTGTCCACGAGTTCCTTATGCCCTGAGTGCCCGCGCACAGCAATTCCGTGATGAGACCGGGGATTACCCAAGTACCCACATCCTTCGTACCCTCCCCGACAGCCAATCATTGTTTTCTGGTGTCCTCGGAGGCCAGGGCTTCCTCATCCCGATGGTTGATTAGCCCGCTGAGGGATCGAGCCAACCTGAACGCCGAGCGTTTGGACGGCAGACTAGGCAAACGCCAAGGGTGGTGTCTCTCGTATCCGATCAACATAAGGGTAAAGTGTAAGAGAACTAGATTTCTCAAATAAAGTATACTGTATTATATCTGCAGTGGGGGTTAGTCGGCGGAACAGTCGGAAATGATTATCAGAAATATACATACCTACCAGTTCATGACAGACCTTCCACAGCCTTGTCTTCCTTAGCAGCCTCGCGTACCCTTCCCTCCTCGTCCAACAGAGTTTCCAGCCCCGGCATACCATCATCAACACCATACAACGCGTCAATAACCATCTGTTCCCTCTTCGCCGCGGGTCCCAAGGACCACGTCTTGGTCACAATCTGTTCCCTGGTCTGCGCGTTCCCAACGACCGGAGCGGCCTTACGTTCCGCCATCATAGACACCAGGCCGTTGTACCCGACGAACATGGAACTGTTCGCATAAAAGTTTTTCGCGAAGACTTCATCGATCCTGTCGGATAAGTTGTTCGGAGAGATGAAATCCTTGGATTGGTGGTAGAGTGAGACGAGGGCCCGCATTTTCTCGGGTGACAGCTGGGTCGGAGATGTTTTGGTTTCTGGGGTGGAAGAGGAAGAGGAGGAAATATGGCGTGCAAGTGAAGAGCGATGCAATAGCTTGCGCCGAGCTATTGCAGTGAAAGACATGGTGCCCTTGGAAGAATGGGATTCCGGACGCCGGAAGCGGATGTGCTGGACGTGATCGAAGGAGCAACTGTGGGAAACTGCCGAGACCCGTATTGCAAAGGCGACAGACAGGAGCGAAATTGGCCGGTAGTTATTACAGTAAATCCATACTACAAAGATGCTTTGATGTTATGCTTTGCCAACAAAACATCCTCCCTCATCCTAAGCTCTTGCCCCTTTTTAACCAAGCCAGCGGCGCGCTTCAGCTCACGTTGGCCGATTTGTTGGATATGAACCTCATCAGGTCCCTGAACGAGTTCCTTCAGTGCCAGCACCAACTGCAGAAACAGCGACAGGAAATACGTACATCAGCAAGACGAAGAGTGCGCAAGCCGGCCCAAGTCTCGGCTAAGAACTGATCCTGGGACACGCCTTCCGCTCCAAAGGCTTGGATTGCGCGGTCGACGACTTGAAGGGCCATTGAAGGCACAACAAACTAGCAAACTCGCGTTGGCTCACTCTAGATCGTGCCTCAGTGCATCTCACGGACCTTTGCTATTCCAATCTCTTTCAAGGCGCCCTTCGCCTGGTGTTTGTCAATTTGCAACGCAGCGCTCAGAACCAAGAGTCTGGCCCCTTCAATATCTGCCCTTGACTTGGCGATATCAGAGATGACGGTGCCTGAAACATAGTGAGATTCATGAATAGGAGTAGTGGGATCAAAAACGTACCATGCTGATACAAGTATTTTCCGAAAGTCTTGCGAGATGGATCAGTCACTCGTTGAATCATGGTGTCCAGCGCCCTCTGGGCGAGACCAATTGACCTCATGCAGTGGTGGATACGCCCGGGTCTAGAAACATGACCGACAGTCAGAAAACGCGTGTATCACTAACAGATATAGCGATCCCCTCACCCAAGACGACCTTGGATGATCTAGAGAGGCATAAGTCATTTGAACTCGCGAGATGCTTGTAACAATGTACCTCAAAGCCCTTGCCCCACCCCAGGACCAAGTTACTCAAAGGAACACGAACGTTCTCGTAGATAATCTCACAATGTCCCTCGGGGGCATCATCATACCCGAAAACTCTCATGGGGCGGACGACAGTCACGCCTGGGGCATCAGCAGGGACAAGGACCACACTCTGCTGCTGGTGAACGTTGGAATTGTTGGGGTCACTCTTGCCCATGACGATGTGGATTTTTGTCCTCGGGTCTCCGGCTCCGCTAATCCACCTGTAGTACACGATGAGCACCTCCTGTGTGGAAAGTAAATCGAGTTGCAAACACACCACTTGCGTCCATTGACAACAATCTCGTTCCCTTCCTGCTTGATAGATGTACGAATATTTGTCGCATCAGAAGACGAGACTAGTGCAATGTCAGTAGGTGGAATAATGCATCAAGGAGGTGATACTGACCGAATCGTTCCGTCATAGCGAAAGCCGAACGAATCTTTCCGTCCAGTAAAGACTCCAACCATCGCTTCTGTTGTTCTGGAGTTCCGTACTTGGCAAGAACCTCTATTGAGAGTTACGCGGATGAGTGACGACGTTAGGAGCAACCAAGGTTGACCGACCCATGTTGCCAGTATCAGGCGCGGAACAGTTCACCGCCTGGGAAGCCATGGGACCCCCTCGTCCAAGGACTTCAGCCATAACGGCATACTAAACAACAAACCATCACCGCTCGATACCAAGTCCGACGTGTTTTAAACAGGATTCGTACCTCGAGGTTCGTAAGCGGCACTCCATGTTTTGGATAATGCTTCTTGCTCAAAAACAAATTCCACAACCCAAGTTTTCTCGCCCTAACCTTCAACTCTTCAATGATCGGAATAACCGTCTTCCATCGGTCCTCGCCCTCGGGAAGTTGGTGATGAGCGACCTTCTGTGCGGGGATGACTTCTTCCTAGAAATTCCCCAACTTCGTGGGTACGTCAACTCGTACATGCATGTGGCAATCGTACCTCGACAAATGCAATCAGCTTTGCGAGCGTCTCTTTCGCGTATGGCGAGAACTTGTCCTCGACCTGTACACAAGTATCGGCAGCCGTCCGTCTACGGGTGGAAAGCACGTACCATGGCCCATGATGAGGGAGAAGTGATAGCCTCGATAGGGTGGGGAGCCATACTTTCAATACTTTGGTTTGCGGTTCTCCACTAACGAATGGGCAGGAAGGAGGAGAGAGGAGAGAGAAGGTCGGTTTACATCCAGAATGTGATGATGAATCCTAGCCGGCATCTCTGGTCCCGATCACCGGTCGTGCGGGGCAAAGCACCTTTCATGGGTTTTGACAAGTTTGATACCCGAGGACGTGGCCCGCAAATATCAACCTCGTTTATTCCTAGATCCTCTGGTGTAGTGAAGATCGCGAGCAAGTAACGTGGGTATGCATTCGTAACATCGTCTAGGGTAAATAACCGAAACGCCCGTAGCAAACCATCGTGAAGACCAAACAAGACCGTCTACATCTAAGGCCTGGGTGTAGAGTCGAACAAAAAAATAAAAACAGAAAACACACAAACATTAGATTAGTCGTAGCTGTCATACAATGCCGGTATCAGATGTAGGTTCGTGAGTTGCCTGGCACTTGATATCCAACGATCAGAGTCGCCGACCAAGCGCTAGAGCTTCTGTGGCAGCGTGTGTCCTAAGGTTTAGAGCGTTCTGAGGGAGGTAGACGTTAGCGGCGCTAAGTACGAATGAGCTAGGGGCTTGCCTCCAAACTGTATTTGCCTCTCCATCCTGCTGGGTTCGACTCTGGAGCCTTCCCAGTAGACACGTACTCGAAGTGTTTCAACGCTCCAGCCTTGTCGCCTTGACAAGCAAGTAGCCTTCCATACTCATAATCTACGTCCCCAGTTAGTCTTTCTGGGGATAATGTACAGGTCTGAGAAGGCGCACGGGTGTGGAAGACTAGGTGGTGGTCCCCTTGGATCTTCGTCCCATACATTAAGACGGCCTCGAAAGCGGCTTTCGCGCGTTCCTCGGCACCGAGGTAAGATTTCTCTTGACCGTCGTCCTCTACTACGGCGTCTGGGTCCTGTGAAAGGAGGTCAAGAGGCGTATGGGATGGAGGAATATCGCCCAGAACGCACCGGGTACGCCAGGTACCGTTCGCAGACACCTTCCAGGAATCGGCCCAGACAATAATCGTCCCAGTAGCCCTTACCATCGCCCCACGCCTCGGGCTTATCTTGGAAAGCTTTCAGATTAGTGAGTTCCGCTCTAACTTGGGGAAGCATCTCGCTGGCGATCACGTCCTTCTGCGCATGCGCGATTCCACCAAACACGTATGATAATTCAAGCGCAGCCAGGAACAAGCGTCCACCTTGTTCCTGGAACTTCTCGGCTCGCTTCGCGACAAATTTCTGGGGCGAATCGTCAACACAAGAACAATCCCCTAGGTGACAAACTGACCTCTAGTGGTATAGATTTGCCCGCGATCCGTTGTCTAAGCTTTGGAACCTCTGCGAAAAGTTTGGATATTTCTGCCTTTTTCTCTTTCCCGTAATGGTGTAGCGTGCATACTGCCATACCGAAAGCGTAGATCGCTTTCGACCACTGCAGTGGCATAAGTCAGCTGTCGTATAGGTGATCGGGGTCGACTTACGGTGCCCTCCGCTCTCAGAGTTGTCCAACATTCCAGTGACTGCTGGACATCCCAAAGGGCCAAGTTGGCAATAGCTATCTCCCAAAACGAGACAAGGTGCAGGTTTCTATACTGTTGTTGAGCAGCGGCTGCTTTCTTGTAGTACTCGATAGCCTTGACGGGTTGACCGCGAATGAGGCTGATCCGGCCCTGAGCAAATAGGAAAAATACACCTTCATAAGAGGTCAGTGGTATGAAGGGGTCGGTTGCGAGAGGTCAAATATACCATTTGGGTACCGCTCGAGGTTCCAATCGAGGACCTTCTGGGCCATATTTATATCGACCCCGTTGAAAGTAATCCCCGAAAGGACGAGGTGGAAAAGTAGTAGACACATGTCGGATACCGGTCTCCGAATCCCCTCACGTTCTAAATCTTTGGTTAGAACTCGAGCACAAGATGTCAGGGATGTCTTCCACGTGTACCTTTCGAAACGGAGGGCCCAAGGGAGTCCGATGACCAACCACCGCATTTATTCAGGTACGCCAGTCCGGTCATCCGATCTCCCTTATACCCAAAGAGCTCCACGATAGTAAGAATCTTGCCAGGCATCAAACTGAGGATAAGATGGGAGCATCCAACTCCAAGGTAGACGCCGCTACGGAAGTCGACATCGATTGATTTGTCTTCTGGCTCACCACGAACTCGTGCTTCGGCGTCCATGGCCTCGATAAATTCTCCGAGTTCCCGATAAGTCCCAATGATCGTCTTGAGGTTCAACCTGTCGCGTTCGAATCAGTTCTAGTTGGACATGTAGGATAATAATCAGACTCACGCTTCCTTGACGAATGCCAGCCAGTCCCCCGAATATACGATGCCAAGAAGTGCCTTCTCGAACAAACTCTCGGCATAGACCAGCTCCGCGTGGCGCTCCATTGGAGTCATTGTCTTGTACCACCCCACTCCGGACGTATTTAGACTCCTGATGACTTTACCCACCAATCTAGTTGGCAAATAAGCGTTCTTCTTCCTGTGTTGACTCGCCACGGCATTCCCATGCTTCGTGTGTACTATTGATTGGAGCAGATCCTTCGTATAAGTTAACCCGACGCTCTCGGAGGGAATGCGGAGGAGGCATTACCTCGTCTTCGTATGACATGAGCGCCTTGACGCACTGTATGAGGCCAAACCCCGTGGTGTAGTAGAGACGCTCCCTATATGCGCCACAAACGTTCACTAAGCATGCCCATCCGACAGCGGAGCACCGTTGGGGTTTGGGGGGAGAACAGGCGCTAACTTACTTGGTAGGATCCATCTCCTTGCAGAAGTTCTCGGACTCGACCATATGAGAGGCAAGAAAGAGGTCCAAAGCATAGCGAAGCCCATGGATGTCACTAAGAGCATCCTCCTCAGGATTGTAGGAACCCTTGTGGTACACCACATTCGCTGGAGGAAGCGGTATCACGGAGGCCGTAGGGTCAGGGACCGTGGCGGAAATTTTCTCCATCATGGACGAGTGGCTTGAAAACGAGAACGGTCCTGCGGTCCGCAAAGACAAATCCGAGGACGACGTTTATCCTCGTGCGTGGTCGAGTGAGAGAGACGTGGGGTAGTGATTGGTGATCGGGAAGCGGGATGTAGTTTATTGATGTTTGCCTTAACGGAAAGCAAGTAGACGCCCAAGGTGCAGGAAAGCGCAGAGGCTATGCAGAGGCAAATAGCTGGATTAGATGGTTTACAGCGGATTGGAGTCAAGTAGATGTGTGGTTGGTAGATATCCTCCTAGAAACCCACTGCGTACTCCACTGCATACTGGCTAAAAGGAAAAGCCACCACCCGGAGAGAGTTACACCGAAACGACTTCCTCCGCCCGACACCCCGACTTCACCGATGTTTCTTGTCTTCCACAATCCTCCCGAACAGGCTCCTGCCCTGAGCCATCACAATGTAATCACAGAGCGCCTCCGGCATACCAGTCACGATGTTATAGATGATGTGGTGAACGGGGTACGGGATAACGATCTTCCTCCCGCTCCCGAAACTCTTGACGAGGTGCCTCGCGTAATCATCGGGACTCGGCCGAGAAAGCGAAGTCCCGAAGACTCTCATGTCCCCGGCTTGAACCTCTCCGACATTGACGTACACGAACGACAAGTTTGATCTCGACCAAACGCGTTCATCAGCGTGCAGGATCTGGGAAACGCGTTTCGTCAACGCCTTGGAGCCGGCGTAGGGCGAAACGAAGGGAACAGCGACATCTCCGCCAATCGAACCGATGAACACGACTTCCACCGGCCCGTTCTGAGAATTCCTGCGGAGAGATGGGAGGAAAGCTCTCGTGATGAAGTACGGGAACCGGGTATTGATGTTCAGGATGTTTGTTATGAAACCCTCGCCCAACCGGTCGATCCTGGCGCGGCGCTGATCAACAAGCCCGTACCATGTTAAGTGGAGAGAGTGGCGAGACATACACTTCGTGGGTGGGGAACGCTGCACCGACGTTATTCACGAACAACGTGATGTTGAAACCCTCGAACCGCCTTGCGATCCCTTCGAAATCGACATCCAGTCGACCGGCATCCTCAATGAAGTACTTGACGTCCAATCCGCTTGTAGGGCTGGCGGCCCTCACCTCCTCAACCGCCCGCTTCATCTTCTCTTCATTCCTCCCATGAAGGATCAGATTAAACCCCTTCCCGTACAGTTCCTTCGCCGTACTCCTCCCGATCCCATCCGTAGCACCGGTGATTAGAGCATACGGTTTTGTCCCATGCAGGAATCTGGTCCAACTCCTCGGTCGAAGGTAATGAAACCAGATAAAGTCCAACACTCCCCACGCGTAGTAGAGGGCGAGGAGCAGTCCGAGGAGGGGGAAGATCGCTGGGAGATCTCTCAAGTCGAGGGTCATTTTTCAAGAGGCCGTCAGGGGGTGCAGAAGTCAGGGTTTCGACGGACCTCACGCTTGCACCCTCGTTCGCTATTATTACCGAAGTCTGAATTCTCAGGGACCCGACAAATTGATCATTTCAGAAGATGACGGAGGTAATGACATGTATTGTATCGTCTGTAGTGCAGGCTTGATCAATACTCTTGTCTCGGATAAACAGAGGGTCAGTACTTCAGTCATTGGCTGAGGTCTCCACGACCATTGAGCACGCGAACCTCTGAAGAAAATCCTGGAAGTGACGAAACATTGTAAGAAGTCATGAGAGGGACTACATAAAACACGGAATAAAAATACACCTTGTAGTGTAAGGTTGGGCGGTCTGTAACAAATGGTTATAGAACAAACGCAAGAGATTATCGGTAAGAGTCCGGGAGTGATCATCGAGGCAGACGAAGCAGAAGAACGGAAGTAAACAAAGAAGCACAAATGAAAACAAAGCACGCCCCTATACTCACGCATAGATATTTACGAACGCATTGGCAGCCCTCCCATCGCGTCTACTGGGAAGGCTGCCCCTCCATGTGCACAAACTCTCCTACGTTCGGGTCCTGGAAATCCTGGAACGAGAAGGGCATTTCAGGATCTTGGATGAACGCCCCTGCGTCGAATGTCTGCCATAAACTGCTCGAAGCTGGATCCGTCGAGTATCCGTCTGAATAGTTCTGTATGAACTCCAACCCACTGAAGGGCAGCCCCATAGCGGAGAAAGCCTCTGGCTGGGTAGCCATATCCATCATAGCACCATACGACCCTCCGTAGGAAGGGTAACCGCCGTTGTCGTACGTCTGGGACGCCGAGCCACTATAACCACTGAGCGAGTTCTCCGCAGAGTGCGTAGACGAACCCTGACCAATAACGTTCGGATTCGTACTCCAATCTGGTGAGAATTGTGGCTGTTGTTGGACTCCATCAAGGCCATTGTAGGCATACATCCCCTGGCTAACTTGCAACGTCGGAGACTGTGGTTCTGCAAATACGGGCTGCTGCTCTTCCAAAATCGTCTCCGCGTGGGACATAGGTGGTGACGGAAGACTTCCCACAGAACCTGGGGAACTATGGTTACTAGCCGCGCGTCGCGCGTAGGGGCCGTAAGGTGAACCATGATGGGCGCGGACAGGAGAGTGGGGGGGCTCGTCATCATCTACCACGCGTCTACGAGAGGTTGACCTTGTCCTCAAGGCTAAGCAAGAAGGAAGTCGTGAGCGTGAAATCGCGCCAAACCGCATAGAAAGGTTACCTTCGCTGCCAACAATTCGTTCGTGTGCGTTCCTCCTAGCGTCTTGCGACCTAGGACGGACATTCCTCTTCGTGGCCCTATCTTGCCTCAACGCCTGCATCGCCTGGCCCTGCCTCAGATTCGATGGTCCCGGTTGGGGAGACGGGTTCAGCGGAGACGAAGGTGGGATCATATTTCCACCATTGCGGTTGGTCTTCACAATAGCCTCCCTCGCGTTGTTGATCAAATCCAGCAGCAGCTCTTTACACTTCCTCGCGCCAGGCCAAACGCCCTCCCAGGACTCGACCGCCTCCAGACACGACTTGGCTTCTTCCATCGCGACCGTCGAAGCCTTGAGATCGTGGACGTGCATTGCGTAAAGGAGGATAATTACCGCAGAACTAAACAAGTTCTGGAGGTACATTGTTGAGTGCATCGAAGAGGGAACAACGTTCTTCATCGCAGGTGCGAGCCTTATACATCCCCTTGCCGAGGAAAGCGCCTTAGCCACAGACCTGGCGATAGCCGGTTGGTCTCGCTTTCCGGGAAGGAAGTTGCGGTGCAGTGTGGTCAAGACGCAATAGTAGTTGCTGCACAGCACCGTACTCAGAGAGACCTGTTGTTCGTTCACGGAACCTGATTTGAAAATCGTGGGGAGATCCTCGATCCACTGTGTGAGCTCCTGGTCAAGTGTCTCCACAGTTTGCTGGAGTTCGGAAGTTCTTTCGGGCGTCGTGTATCCCTTCCAGGTCTCCAACGCGTAGACCCTGCGGAGCATGTAACCAGCGATCTTGTACAGGGTGACGAAAGCAATGAAGCCTGCCATCAACGATGGTTGTTTATCCGTCATGTGAGCGCCACCGAAGTATTGTGGTAGATACTCGTCCTCCACGTCGACGGGGAGTTCCACATCACAGTCCGAGTCTTCAACACCCAGTGGTCGACCGAGGGTGAGGGCGAACATTCGATCGAGAGTGTAGACACCCCACCAAATTTTGCGAAGCGTTTCCTTCTCAATCGGGGAAATATGAAGGCGGTGAGGAGAGCGCTGGATGGGGGAAAGGTGGCATCGGTGTACATCCAAGGACTAGGTAGAAGGTTTCTTACATGTAGACCGAGGTCCTGCGCGGCGCGGACGCCTTGACCTATTATAAGCCAGGCTTGAGGGAGACAATTAACGGAACATAGGAATGCAGCCATCAGTGTGAATGCTTGAACGTGAGTGGGTTGAATAGACGCGTGAGATATGTATTGTAGGATGAGTGCGCTGTAATCGGGCAAGCTTAGCCTCGTTTCCGGGACCCGGGAATGAATGCCTTCTGCGTGCGTACCGTTCGTAATAAATCATTCCCATCCCCCCTTCATCCGCTTTTCCTGTTGCGAGACGCGGGTCGTCAAGGAACCGAGAGGCAATGGCAAACGCCGAGAAAGCCAGCGCGACAAAAGCTGTATCAATTCCCACCGCCTGAGGGTCGTGAGTGTTGTCCATCAAAAGGTTGTACTGTTTCAAGAAAGACGGTTTGTCCAACACGGGAAGCAAAAAGTGGAAGCGGGAGAAATAAGCTTGAACCTGTTTCCGAATAAGCATGGTCAGATCCGATGACATCATAAAAATCATGAGTGGTAACGAGTGAGAAAAAAAAACTCCAAGAGGAACGCTTACCAAGGCGTCGGCCAGATCACGGCTTGGGTACTCGACCTCCTCAACACCGGGAAGGGCGCGGACTTGACCGAAGAAGACGGATGCAGGGAAATAAAGTTTGTTGGCGGTGGGGAGCGGTGAACGGGGATCGTTATCATCCATGGGCGACACCCGATGTAGTGGCGAAGCAGTCAACGCACGGAAAGATTGTATGAGCGACATCGTGGAAGAATTTCCAATCCACCGGAAGTGCCCATGTTCGTCGAGAGCCAGTTGCTCGAAAGCCTCCGAAACCATCTCAGTCGGTTCGTCTTCAAATTTTACAGTCCTTTTGGACTCGGGTGGGGTGGGTGGGGTAAGACCCCGCATCTCCTGCATCTGTGGGAGGACTTTCTGGATGACGGCGGCCGAGGATGAAGAGATCGGGGTGGGGGGCTGGGGGGTGGAGGACGGTGCACTGCTGTTTTCGGACTGACCGAGCTGCTCGAGGATGGGTGTGACCTGGTTGAACAAGGTCTCCATGTGCAAGAGCCTGGTTTCCAACTCCTGGACATATCTGGGCAACGATAGATAAGCGACGGGGAACAAAGCCGAAGATCTGTGGTTGATGACATACTGTCTGCTGAGCGCAGCTCTATCTTTCGTCTGCAGCCAAGTGCATTGGGATTTAGAACTGATGCATTGTGTACACGTAGGCTCGTTGCCATCGCATTTGATTTTCTTTCTCCTGGAGATGGGTTACACGTTAGGGGAGTCATGATGGAAAGCGGGCGGACCTGCAGCTTTCACAAGCCCTCCAGACTCTGCGACGTTGGACTTGGAATGACTTGGTATCGGGGAGCGGTTGCTCGCTGATGCTGACACGTTTCTTCTTCTGAGGAGTGGGGGAGGAGGATTCAGCGGTCATGGTGGTTGAGGGGAGAGGAGGTTAGTTAAGAGTGGCTAGATATGGGCAAGTGTAGCACACGGGTCACGTTCGCCAACAACAACGACAACGACAATCCGTTTTGTCCTGGGCGTGCGTGGAGGAGACGTAAAAGGGCGTAACAAGCCAAGAAAAGTTTTGTTTCCACCGCCGTGTTCCAGACGGTGAACAAGAGCACCCGTACCCGGACATCGGCAGCGAGCCGTTTCATTTCACAGCCTCACCCACGATTGCTCGCATCCATGGCTAGTTTAATCGCAATCCTCGATCTCAAGGGCAAGCCTCTCATTCAACGCTCCTACCGAGACGATGTCCCAACCACCTACGTCGAAAGATTTCTCCCGCTGTGCCTCGACATGGAGGAGGAGGGCCAGCAAATCACACCCTGTTTCTCCAGCCAGGGCATAAACTACATGCATATCCGCCATTCCAATCTTTATTGTGAGCCGTTTCTCTTTCCACCGCTGGTCCACACTGCACGCTGACTCAACCATGATCCAAAGTGCTCGCCATGTCGAAACGAAACACCAACGCCGCCGAGGTCATCATCTTCCTGCATCGGCTTGTTCAAGTGCTTGTCGAATACTTCAAGGAGTTGGAGGAAGAGTCTATTCGAGACAACTTTGTCATCATTTACGAACTGATGGATGAGATGATGGACTTTGGTTATCCTCAGACAACGGAAAGCAAGATCTTACAAGAGTGCGTACATATCAGGATGACTCACCTCCCACGCCTGACCGCCGGTCCACGCAGGTACATTACCCAAGAGTCCTACAAACTTGAGGTCCAAGTCCGGCCTCCAATCGCTGTTACGAATGCAGTGTCCTGGCGATCGGAGGGCATCAGGTACCGCAAGAACGAGGTCTTCTTAGATGTTATCGAGAGCGTCAACCTGCTCGTAAGTCTTTCGCCTCCATCTTATCGCCCAAACGTGACCTAGACCATCCCAGGTAAACGCTAATGGAAACGTTGTCCGGTCCGAGATTCTCGGGGCGGTGAAGATGAAATGCTACCTATCCGGGATGCCTGAACTCCGGCTGGGACTGAATGACAAGGTGATGTTCGAAAGCACAGGACGAAGTGAGTCACAGATTGCTTGATTCGTTACTTGTTTGCTGACAACGACTTAATTACAGCATCGAGAGGCAAGGCGATTGAAATGGAGGATGTCAAGTTCCACCAATGTGTCCGGTTGTCCCGGTTCGAAAATGACCGGACAATCTCCTTCATCCCGCCGGATGGTGAATTTGAGCTGATGTCTTACCGGTTATCAACACCCGTCAAGCCACTGATATGGGTCGAAGCTGCGGTGGAATACCACAAAGGTAGCCGTGTGGAATACATGGTCAAATGCAAGGCCCAATTCAAGCGGCGGAGCACCGCGAACAACGTGGAAATCTTCGTGCCTGTACCGGACGACGCGGACAGTCCAAAGTTCAGGGTGCGTGGCTACCTCAGCTGACTTCCGGCGGCTACGGTAGCATCGATGGCTTCGGTCACTTTAGGCCTCAACGGGAAGTGTACAATACGCACCCGATAAGTCGGCGTTTGTTTGGAAGATAAAGCAGCTGGCTGGAAGTCGGGAGTTCTTGATGCGCGCCCACTTTGGTTTACCAAGTGTCCGAGGGGGTTGGTTGATTAATGTCTTATCTGTTGAAGGAAATGTACTAACTGGATGGATACAGAGCAAGAGGTTGATAAGCGAGCACCCATCACGGTCAAGTTCGAGATTCCGTACTTTACGGTATCTGGCATCCAGGTCCGTTACCTCAAGATCGTCGAAAAGAGTGGTTATCAAGCCCTACCTTGGGTGCGGTATATCACACAAAATGGCGATGACTATAGGTGTGTTTCGATTCGGGATGTGTGTTTCTCGGTTAGCTGATGAGACTCCATGCAGCTTGCGCACAGCAGCGGAAAAGGGAAGCGCCCCCATCGTACCCATGTAGACCTGCGTATCGTATTCTTAGATGTTTATGTTGTCTGCGTACTACGATGGCGGTCAGTCATGCCGGATGTTCGACTCGCCATCTCACTGGCCGGACTTCGGTGATCGCGAGCCGAGGGCGGAAAGGAAACGGTTAATCCCGCTCACTCCGCCGCAAACTCCAACTCGCGTCTTGCACTCGCCATGTTCCGCTCCTTCCGGGCAGCAGCCAAGTCGTTAACACGTTCCGCTTCGACCGCAACAAGTCCCTACCCCTTCTCCAATGTTGCAATCCTCCCGCCCAAGCCAGAGACACCCGTAGCACCATCCCTTCGCCAGGGAAAAGGGATAATGGCACACATTCACAAAACACTTCCAACCCCGGAGAAACAAGCCCTCATCTCCACTCTTTTTTCGCGCAGACACCCTGACAGGCTCCTGCCCGGGTCGGTGTTGACAGTCACGCTGGGACATGCTCCGACTTCGTTCTCCGGTGTGTTGCTGTCAATCAGACGGAGGGGACCCGACACGTCTTTTGTGTTGCGAAACGTCGTCCAGCGAACGGGAGTCGAGATGCAGTTCTTCGTCAATTCGCCGCACTTGAAGGAAATCAAGGTCGTTCAGCGTGCTGGAGGCGGAGGCGGGAAGGAGGGCAGGAGGATGAGGAGAGCCAAGTTGTTCTACTTGAGGGATTCACCAGACAAGATGTCTGAGATCTCAGCCGGTGTTCGAGGCTAGGGTGCTTTACCGTTGGTACCGTGTTTCACGAATTTTGTGTGCGTAGCTGAGCACGCGTCTGCGTCCAACAGGAAAATACGGTCTATGCAGTTTGCGAGTACATTTAGAGCAAAACATAACAACGACTAATGCGTAATTGAGAGCGTGGGTTGCCCCTCTGAAGCCATCGCGTGCCTTTTGAGATGGGGTTAATCTGCAGGTGCCTCCCTGTAAAAACGAGAACAGATCGTCAGGACCTAACGCGGGCAACCACTGCGAAGAGGGACTTATAATGTAAAGGACATTGTTACATCTTTGAAGAAAAAATCAGCGCTGGGCCCGTAATCACGTCGGTCGTGCAGGCTCACCGGATGAAGACTTCGCCAAGGGCACCGTTAGATACACCATCCTGGAACTCTTCTGTGTTGGCAAGCTGTTGATCAAAACCGATTAGCACAATCGCGAGAGGGAAATACGCGTCGGGGAAGATAATAAGGAGGCGCACCTGGAGATTCATGTATCCATCGGTCGAGACTAAGAATCCCTTATATTCGAGTCCCCACTTGAGCCTGACATAGACGGCCTTTCCCGTCAGCTCCTGCATGAAGGGTTTGGGGTTCACTGGAGTAGCCTAGCAAAACGGTCAGACCAGCGAGTTCCCGGTCAAAAAGATGGAACAGACCATGGCCGTTCGAGATCGAGAGAGACCGCCTCCGCCTTGTTCTCGCCTACCGCGCTGCACGTGAGGGGATGGGTATATAAGGGACTACCAGGAAATCAATTTCGTTCTTGTAATAATTGACAACCCCTCTTTTGCGAGCCACGCCTGTCAGCCACCCCCATATTGTACCCATTGCTCACTTTCAGCCATGTCCGACAGAGAGGGACGCGGTGCTCCGAGCGATGACGAGTTGTCTTTGCCTAGGGCGACGGTGGCAAAAATGATTCAAGGTGCGGGGTCATCTTCATCTGATATTTCATTTCCTCCTCCCTCCCCGTACATCCCTTTCATCTGCTGCGGGCGGCGTACTACACGAGATCATCTTGAACTCACACTTTCATCCCTCCACGCTCTTCCGGAACCGCGTCGTGACTATCAAGAATTGTTGCCCGAGGACGTTGCATGCGCGAAAGAAACGCGAGATCTGGTGATTGAGTGTTGTGTAGGTAAAACTGAAATTCATAATATTCCGGTGGCGTTGATATTAATCCCCTCCTCTATCGTAGAATTCATCCATCTCCTCTCGTCAGAGGCGAACGAGATATGCGAAAAGGAATCCAAGAAGACCATAGCACCAGAACACATTATCTCTGCTCTACAGGTTCCTCTTTCCCTCAGGATCGTGCGTTTGTCACATGATTGAATCGGCAATTCTAGAGCTTGGGCTTCCAGTCCTTCATCCCTGAGGTTCAGGATGTGCTCAAAGACCACAGACAATTGCAGAAGGTGGTCGGGAATTGTCTCTGCTTTGACACGATATGCGGACTGACTCCTGCTACAGGATCGAGAAAAGAAAACCTCGAAGCTCGAGCAATCTGGTCTTACGGAGGAAGAACTCCTTGCCCAACAGCAGGCGCTATTTGCTCAATCTCGAGCCAAGTTCGAATCCACTGGTCAGCCACAATGAGTTTGACCTCTCTCTCCCATAAGACACTAGAGCATTGCTGGTTTTGGGGTGCATCCGCGCGATCTCCGGTTCGCGGGGTCGGACTGTACCCAGTAATACTTGAACGCCTAAAAGACGTTTGTACATAGCACCTTCTCGTTTCTAGTGTACGTTTGCCACGGAATGTATTGCTTGGCTGCTTCGAGTTAGCATCAAACATTCGTCCCATACCCCCAGCTATTACGCATCCTCAGAGACCTGTCCTGTGCCGAAGGTCGGATAACCTGCGCTGCGGGGAATCCTCATTCCATTTCCACGACCCACCGTCAGGCTCTATCGCAGGGAGACCTTCCTGTTCGATGATGAAGGAAGCGGAAACGGTGGCATAGAGTACGGCTGTCGAACGTGTGAGCCGGCACTAAACGCCATGACCACCTTCGAATCCGGGTATACCTTCGTAAATATCCCGTGTGAATCTCAGACCCGCTCCTAGCCCGCCCAGGAACGCATTCCCTGCGCCTATGATCCAAGTTTCAGTACCACAGTGTTGGGGGTGTCGAGACATACGGGTACCTGTCACATCAACCACACGATGAAGGTCATTCAGACCCCAGAAAGCTTCCACCCAACGACCTTTGGCGGACCTCGACACGACATATGCACCCAGTGCACCGCTCCTGATAACAACAGAACCTTTACCACTATCCCCGACTCCATAATCGAGAAACTTGGCTGCTGCTTCTTCGATCTTCAGCTGTGTCACAGGAAACGGTATGGAGAGGAGTCCCATAGCTTCTTCGGCGTTAGGGCTACACCTCTTATCAGAAAATCTGGAGAGGGGAAGGGAGGGGGGGGGGTCGTAATCGGTTACCTCAAGATAGATATCGACGGGAGGACTTCAATCAGGGAAGGTAGTTCCTCTGGCACGCACCTGTCCTACAGAATCCATGTGAGCATTCGAAACGGAATTATTCACAGGTCCTGCTACGGGTATGGGTTCATAGATGGTTATCGGTGACCACCCTTCAGCCTCTTTAACTTCCGAGACAATCGCGAGGGCTCTCGTGGGAGAGCAGATAAAATGCAGAGTCTTGGGTCGATCAAATACCGTCCCGTTCAAATCTCGTGGGGTCAGTCTTATTCGCGGAGTGAGGTACTTGAACCTAATCACCTTGACGGAAACCGCATGTCAGTACATCTGAATATCGTAGACGAATACTTAGTAGTTCACGAACCCCCTATGGTCTCCCCGATAATGGTTCAAGGCCGCCGTTGTCCCACGGGTGGGATTATCACGAAAGAGCCACATATCTGATCCATAGGAATCGAGCCTGGTTTGGATGTGAGAAGGAAAGTCGTGGCCTCTATCAACCACCATCCCAATGTCTGTTGGGTCCAGCCTGCATCATACGATGAGGTCCTAGAGGCAGAAACTCTGGGACATCGATAACCAACCAGATCCTAGCTCCGATAGCGGCATAGGTTCCCCCTCCTCCAATCTACGTTCAGGATAAAGGCGAAGGTGAAGATAAGCAACAAGTGCAGACGCAGGTGATGACCCCATCATATCTGTAAAGACGTACTTGGGGATCAAGGTTCCTTTCAGTCTGGTTCCCGTCCTCATCTTCAAACAGGAACTGATCCACGATGAACATTCCCAGCGAAACAAATTGTCTCTCGGTCATCTTTACGACGGTGACCTCGGTTAGGTGCTAACGTCAGGGATGTAAACGCCAGAGATGTGAGATGCGAGAGGTCGTGGGGCTTGGCCAAGATGGATTCCACCCTGGAAACTTTCTGAGAAGGTTCGCGGTCTAGAGTTCGATCGAGATTTTACACTCTGAACTGAATTCCTCTCGTTAGGGACTAGACCTCGCGATCGGGTGTCTACACTTGTCACTGGTTCGTTCGGTAGCTGACGCTGTTAACCAAAAACACATTCTGCGGTAGTTACTAGTTCGGGATTAGAGAGCGAGTTTATGGTGTACATGCTTGTGGATTAGGGAAGACGGTGTAGTTATGTACGGTATGGTTCAATAATCAGTCATGAGCTCATCTGTAAAACTCGGATGCTAGACCGAAAATGCTTTTAGGCAGATCCCAGGCCCGCCTGGGTGAGTGGCCTAGTGGAGAGAAGAGAGTTCATCAGAAAGTGCGCAGTAGGTGTTACAGGTCGTAACACTCACATCCTCAATGATGATATGGTCCTCAGTCAAGTGAACCAGGGAATGGATGATATTTTGGTTCTCTTCGCGCCAAGGGATGGTCATCTGGGTCTTAATGTATTTGAGCCCATTGCACCCCATAATGCCTGAGTTTTGCTGGCCGGTGGCTTGCACAAATTTTATATAGTGAGGGTTAAAGTCGTACACCTCCAAGCGACGAAACCCTGGGGAATCGCAATCTAAAGGCAGAGAGACGAAACGAGATCCAGCAACGAAGCACTGCCGTTCATCTTCCGTCTGACTGGGGAAACACTGGAAATCAAAGGTCGCAGTGATCTCACGCCAGTCTTCCCAGCGTACCACGCTGCCGAATGACATCGTTTGAAATGCCCGAAGGATGTCTTCGATCAATACGACAATCGAAGTCCCAACGGGCTCCTTTGTGAGGTCGCTATCCGTGACCGTATTGATGACCACGATCTTCGCAGAGTCCGCAGCAAAGAAGGGCACCACGCCCTCCAGGTGTGCCGGCTTTGACCCGTGATGGGGTCCTGAATGCAACCTGACATCGAAGTGGATCGTGTCGGGCAAACCCAAACGGAGCGCTCGATTGTTCATCGCCCACCCAACCTCGGGAGCACATGAGGTGTCGTAGACATCAAGGAAGTTGTCGTCATCCTCCCAGACAAGAATCCTGTGTTCGTCCAAGAACTGAATGGCTTTACGACGTTCGTTGTCGAGGCGCTTCAAGGGTTGTGAGGGTAGGCAGCGTCAATCGGGGTCGACGTATTTTGATGAAGTAAACGTACGAGAACGGTTTCTCCCGTCATCCAGTTCCAAACGACGACGGAAAACCTGTTGTCTTCTAGGTCCGTTGGCCTAAACACAACTCCAAGTCGAGACCCATTGACATGCAATTCACCACACCACTCGAAGGAAGCGAATGTCGCGCCCAAATTATGGTGAATGATATTTCGCTGTGCTTTGGGGTGCGGCAGACCGTCCGTCATGGTTCGGAGGGTGATCATAGCCGACCTCCCACTGAGGCAGCACAGCATGTCATCAGCACCGGGAAGGCGGAAATCATGGACGCTCCCACACTCACCCGTTTAGGGGCGCGATAGTCACGAAGACGTTGGAAGCAGGGTCTATCTTGAAACCCAAGAAATCTTCAGGGCATCGCATCTTCCACTCAGCTCGCGGTATACCCCTCGTGCTCGAACCAATCTGCAAAAAACGGACTGTACCAGCCTCTTTGAGGTCTCTCCACGCAAATACCCCCCCAACAATATCGTACGGATCGTGAAGATTGAAGGGGATATCGTCGGTCGAAGCGAATTCGAGCCGTAACCATCGACTCTGATACCGTTCGAGCTGCTCGCGGCGGGTCATGGTGAGATCCCCGTCATCTCCCCCCGCTCGCTGTAGTCCGGAAAGGAACAGTTCAGAATTATAGCGGTCCACCAGGGCTCCGTCAATCGCCCGATGGAACCAGTCAAGGATCTGGGTTCAGCGGTCAATTTCGGCAACGGGACATGGGTCATCGATCTACATACCCCGTCGTTTCCAACGTTCTCCTGGAAGTTGGATTGAGGAGCCAGCTCAGCGACGGAGGGCATGGTTGATTGTGAAGTTGGGGGGAGTTGGGGGGGGGGGGTAAAGACTCAGACCGGTTGACGTGGTCTGTCTTAAGTACCGGGGATACAGGAGTTGCATGGCACGACGCTCAAATTCATGGTTAGTCCTGAATGGCACCCCTCCTGAGATCAAAGGGAGCTCAGTCAAGTCGCCCGGGATCGTTAAGACACCTCACCTGAACGCACTCAATATTGAAACCCGGGAGATGAAGCGTGATGGTTGTCCGACATTGTCCGTCTGAACCGGAGACTGCGTTGTCTCGAAGTGGTCGACATTGTCAGAAGACTAAATCCGCGTCAAAGGCAAAGCCGCGTGGGCGAAAGCCACCGAGGGGTATTTGAAAGGGACTCAAAGGCTCACCGAAGCAGTGAGGTAAAATTCAAAGGGTCTCCCACGGGCGGAGGGGCGGCCGGGGATCTCCGGCCCCAAAGGCTTCGAAACGGACGCGGGGCAGGATCTCGGCTCGGCAGAAACTCGTCGATGCCTTCGTTCGCACCGCGGCAGTGGTCTGGCCTCTTCGTACGCGAGCACTTCGCCCACCCGGGGTCCCGGAGGAGCGGGCAGGCGGAGGCATCTGAGTGGCCGACCGAGTTAGCCGGGCCGAGGACGTCACGAACCCGGTCAATCCTTGACAATCCTTTCTCCTGATGTGGCTTGCTGCGTGCACATCCGCCCATTCGGCATTCTTCGTGGCGTCATTGCCAGCTCTTTCGCAACCCTCATCCAGAAAACCATGCCCATCCAGCCAATCTGCTCTTACTGCCGGTTCGTAACTCCTTGATATCTACTGGACCCCCGTTAACCACATGCATCTTCCAGTGTCAAACGGCTGGTACGTCTTTGTTTTTGTCGCAAGCGGGTGGCGTCCCTGTTAACCCTCAGTTCTCCGCAGGAGTGCGATGGTGCTCGCCCACATTGTGGAAGATGTGCCAAAGAAATATTAGCATGCAACTACGACTACGATCCTAAACCGAGGAAGGCGATCCTACCAAAGGGAATGGCTTGTGTGCCTTGCAGGTTCGTAGTGCCTTGCACATCCCGTCCCTCCGCACAATCCAATGTTCATGTTTCCAGGCGTGACAAGAGGGTGATTGCCGGTCGCCTGATGGCTACTCTTCTATCTCACTCTCTTTCTAGCGATGTGATGGTGCCAAACCTACCTGCACGGCCTGCAAGAAGTCTCTTAAAAGGGAGGACTGTCGTTATGAGGATGTTCCAAGATTCCAACCAGAGAGAGGGGGATCGATGTTGGTGAAACGCGACGAGTCTTCGAGGCGCAAAAACGCAACAAAATCAACCGAGGAAACGGTTCACGCGGGACACGTCGACTACGCATATTGGTGCAGCAGGATGCATAACTCAAAGTCGTGGACTGCCCCCATTCCACACCTGGAACACGACTTTTGGAACTCAGACCCTTCAGCGTGCCAGCTGTCAGGGATATCCACAGGTGACAGGAATCTGATGTTGTGAGTCGACAGCCGAAATGCTATCCTTCACGAATCGGTGCTTATTAATACATACAGCCGACTAATATACTTATCTTATTCCCTCGTACGAGGGAACTTCTTCAGCTCGTCCAAATTCCAGGCGATCGTTCTCGGCGACATGTCTGGAACACAAGTGCACCCGTTCTTCATATTATTCGCCGAGTTCTCTGGTCGACACTTCTATCAAATTTCTCAGGCACGGTGGTTGTTTTGGGAGGCCCAAGGGATGCTTGCACACTTAACGTTTTGTTCCCTGATGTCAATGACAGCGGAGGATGATCCAATTTCATACGTCCAAGCACATTGGAGCATGGGCTCGGGCTTAGTGACTGCTGGTAGTGTGACGATTGCCATGCGGCACTACAAGATGGCGCTCGAGGTTATCAAGGAGCACGATATTCGCTTCGTGAAGCGTGACCCTCCAGCCGACATCGGCGTTCATTTTACAGAACAAGACCACGAACGAGCAGTGCTTCTAGGAAAGGTCATCCACTTTGAATCCTTCCTGTCCCTCTATCTGACAGGACTTCCGGGGGCGAGAACTTGGGACCACGGGGACAGGGAGCCATCGTTATCGGTTGGACCAATTACCTTGTACCCCTGAGAACTCATCCGATTCTGCAACCACTAGGTGTCGGCGGAATCCATTCTGCGCGATATTCAAGATTCAAGCCAAGACCTGGAGCGTCAATTTAGGCAGGAGCTACCGGTGAAGTGAACCCCGACTCGGAAACGTGTCTCCACTTACGGCACGATCAGGTTGCGTATCCGGTCCTATTCAAGATATGCCCTCTTACATTGAGGACTAAGACCTTCGTATTCTGTAAAGATGTGCAGAGATGCCTGTCCCACCTCCAAGGCCGTGAGTATCATAGGAAGGTCGCCTATTCACCATCTCACTGCCCATAAAGCGACCCCAAACAGAGAAATCGTAGGACTTTCGCAAGATCTCATCAGAGAGCTCCAGAATCACTTGCGGGACATCCTCGATCTCACAAGTATACATTTCAAGGCAGGCGACCACGACGGCTCGGCTAACCTGCGATCCAATGCGATCATAACGATGACTGGCCTTCTTGAAATACACCGGACATTGGCGCGGTGTGAGGTTGCTTCCACTGCAGTCCGCCAGCACTCACGTAGCAAATGCGGCGAGCTTCTATCAAGTATTGTCCTTACCGCTCAAAAGGTGGTGGTTGCCGATGGGAAGTACCTTTCCAACCTTATTGCGGTACGTATCAATGGGTTGCCAGATTGCATCATGTTGACTCTCGCTCGTGTGGTTACAGTACGATACGACCGGAGACACAAACACCCCAGACATCACAGACATCGTTTCGCCTTTAACCGTCACTTCACTCCTCTCCATCGGTGGGTTCGCGGGGGCGCTCATGCCCATCCCTTCCCGGACCACATACAAAGACTACTCAGACCCCTCTGATGAGCTGATCGATCGCTTGATCAACTCTCCCTCCGAGAAGACCATCGAAATTAATTTCAACCTCGCGTCGAAAACCCTGTGGAAGAGTTTCGTCTCTGCATCGTCGAGAGCGACCAATAATCAATCCCGCATCTATATCTCACCGAACGAAGGGCTCCCTGGCGGAAGCTTGAACACGAGTGCGAGCTCTTCTAACACCCCTACTCCGTAGATAGTATATCTGGCATCTCACACCACCCCGCTATATATACCGCACTGCCTCTGTATGAGAATAATACGTTCTATTCTTGGCCCACGTTATTTCCATCCAACCTCCGTTCAGTGACACTCGGGCACGCTGGGGGACTTTGCCGACAAGATCAGCTGATGCGGGGAATCCGGCCCTCGGACTTAAGGGGTCTGAGGCCAATTAGCTACTAGGTGATCCGCAGGGAATGCGTCGGCGGGATTGTGTGTTCAGCATTACCTAGGAGTGTGGAACTGAGCGGAGGGGAGTTCAACAGAATCGGCGGTCAGGCCGGAAACCCCGCGCGCGGCGGGGGCCGAGGATCTGGAATTGATCGACTCGGGTCCCGTGATTCATCTCCCCACCACTTGTCCAGGAGTCCTCTTCCAACGGTCCACTGATGGAACGTGACCTCATGGCTGCGTCGCGTGAGCAGCACTGTCAAACTTTCACAACCTCCGGCCAGAGAAATGCGCTTCGACGATAACGAAATGGTCTCTGAGAAACGAAGACTCCGGGGTCCCATGCTCCAAGGTTGGATCCGCCGATGCATTTTTTCCCAGTTCGTTGACGCATCGTCGCTGCGGGTTGCAATGGTTCTGTGGGTGTTCGCTTCAAGGAGCTACGGTGCGGGTCCCTTATGTCCTGTGCAAGATTGTGATGTTTACCCCCAGCAGGATGGCGTCGCCAAACAGGTCCTCGCTTCAGCTGCGCATCTGTATTATATACACTGGACTACGAAAGAGTACAACAGTGATTAGGACTCTGTGTTGATGGCTTGCGCTTTCCCGGGCGTGTACACCGCCTTGACTTTTCCTCCATTCCCCGACTCTCTGGTTCGCCTGTTTCATCCGATCACGCAGAGAGCTCACTTCTGCTTGGCTTGGTTCCAGGCAATTACCCATGCCCAGAGATAGTCCGGAAGGATCTTTCCTTCCCACACTCGCGCAAAGCCTGTTCTCGCTACGGCAGACCCAGACCATGCTCTCTCAGCTGACAGCCCAAATATTCCAAATAGGGGTTACACCTTGGTGGAAAAGACCCGGTCCGATACGCCAATGCGAATTGAACGATGGCGGTATTCGGGCTCGGACACGGACTGCCGGTCGGCAGGCGTTTCATGGAACGGTACCTACGGGCCATCAGGAAATACAAGATAGCCTTCGTTCCGTAAATTCGACGAGGGTGTATGCGGATCCCGGCTGAATATACCTCTGAATGCTCCCGGGTGGAATGTTCGCGTGCAATGAGGTGGGCCAAAACAGGTGATGTTATGGGTGGCGTTTCTAGCATGTCGGCCCGCTTGCATGCCATCTTGTCGAGGAAGGTGAATCATCCATGTCACTGACCTTGTTGATCGCCCACTCAGGTATCCGTTGGCCTGAAGAGCCCCGGCCCAGAACCACTCACCCCGAATTTCAAAGTAGAGTCTACACCCGGCATCAACTCAGACCTGTCCAATGTTGATACGTCCCCAAGGCACCATGATGAAGTTGAAAAACATTCGGTGTTTTCTGTCAGAGCTCGATCCAGGTAAGTCACTGCAGTCCTTTGCCGAACAAACATGCCCGGAGTCAATAATAGTCAGATTAGCGGAAACAATGGCTCCAGATAAGGGTGTCTCTTCGGAAGATTGCTTACCCCGAGTCCGGGGAACAGATAGAAAGCCGTTCCAGTGTGATGGGCAAGTATCACACAGAACCGATACCAATGTGTGCTTGTCCCCACTCGCGATCTCGCGCGCCCCCGCGACCCCGAGGTCGTACTGCGAGATGACGACGGCCTTCCCTGCCAAAGCTAGGGAATACAGTTTGAAGATCATTGATGAGGGTGGGTTCCTATGATCCTCTTATCCTCGCTTGGGATCGACTGACGTGACACCCCAAAACCTACAGAACCCCAGTAGGATATCGAAAAGTGCTAGCACCGTGGGGTTATTGCAGGCCTGTCCTCACTGATAGCCGTGCTCCGCCCGCATTCATCGGCAGATTCAGCGGGATTCCCATACGGCCTCTGTGGTGGACCACGACCGAGGACTTGGACAAGGTGATGACAGAAACACTCAGTTCAAGGCACCAGTGGAGAGTGTGGTCGAAGCGAACTTTGAGGTACCCCTGCGGAGGTTTTGGAATGCTTTTGTGAGTACGACACTGGAGATGACAGGAGTTGTGCGAACAACAAGCTGGGGGTGACGACTGCGGACCCTGGATTCTTTTCCCACCCCACAACCACTGCCGAATCGATGGCGGCATACCATGTGAGATATTTCTATGATTCCCCATTCCCCCATTCCCCCCACCACGCGTGCAATATTTTCTAGATGCCGGCGATCGACCATTCAATTGTATTGATACGTTCACCGCTTAGACTCGGCTATTGACGCTTTGATTTAATATAGATCTTGGGCGCACGGGCACCTTCTGGCGGTCACTTGTCAATCGCAGACTGCTGGATTCTTGTATCGGGATCCCCATCCCAGAAAAAAAAAAGCTTCCGATGGTGTATTGGTACGCCACGGGCTTTCCAACCCTCCAACTCACGGACAGTATTGGAATCCACCTCGGGACAGCGAAAGAGAGGAGCGCCAAAGAGGGTAATGATCGAAAGGTGACTGTTTCCCTCTTTTGTCCTCCTTTCCGTAGATCATCGATTCATCAACTGGGGGCCCCTTCGGTAATCATGACCGCACATAGGGGCTTTTCGGGCATCAAAAGTATTTTGAGGCAAGCGCATGAGTTCTCCCGGTATGCCTTTGTTCTAATGGGTGGTTGAGTTGCAAGGTTCGAGAAACTGGGGTCGATCTTTGACCGCTGAGGCTTCAATGTTGTATATCGAATTTTAGGTATTGGATATCGAGCGTTTGAACTGGGAAGCTTGGGCTGCACGATCTCGGGTTCTGTCCCGGTTTGAAGGTCTACGGAAGGGATCGCTTGAGCTCACAAACATTCTGTCAAATTCACACCAACAGGCATGTCGTTTCTCCGGTCCCCCGTCCCGAAAACTCTGAGCCGGAAATCACGCAGCCATGAACTAGGTCACGACCCACATTCTTCACCGATTCGCCTAACTCACGGAATCTATTACACGTACATTTTCTGTGTGGGCGTTCGCGGGGAGACGTTCTGGAGCTGGTTCGGGAGCCCGCCATGTTAATTCGATCGCTTTCCATTGCGTACACGCTGCACGGACGTCCAGGCCGCGCGTGTGGATTCTGATCCTGTTATCCTACGTCAGTACCTTTATATCATTCTAAGATAAGGTGTGTTGTTAATTTTATGGTCGAGGCGGCGAGCGCGCAAGCCGAAGCGACTTTATGGCCATCAAGGAAGACGCTATATGGATACAGCGGTCCGTAGGATTTGGATGTATTTTGGTACATCGAAGTTTGCCTGAGGCTAAATTCTTAAAACCTGTGATTCACGAATGCGGTTTTGGTGGGCAGTCCCGCGTTCCGAGCCCCGGGGCCTCGCATTCACGGGTTGTTGATGCCGGTGGAGTCTGGGTCTGGATTTCTAAGTCTGGAGTGGTTGTTCCGAGGTGATGCGGGTCGGCTGAAAAGTGCGATAAGATATCGCGTTTGCGATGGTGATCGCTGGCTCGGCAAACCAGCCATCCTTCAACGCTCCACGGCCACGGGGACTCAAAGTCTTTGTATGCCTGTGCAATGTGAATTCGGGTTCGTTACGCGCGAACTCGTGTTTTCTGTATGCACAGGTGACCTCCTTCGGATCTGAGCCCAGGCCGTGGTTCTGTTGAGACGTCAAAAGCGTCCTGGGTTGCTCTGACCCCAGAATTCGAACGTTCATTGTACTCGACAATCGAGGCAAGGTCGAATTTTGAGTGAGAGAGGGAGTGAATCAGATCAAGTTCATCGTTTGGACGTCATGGGGATACCGTCACCAGGACTCATGCACGCAGGGATCTACGCGGTTCGCTTCGGAAACGACCGAACCGGGTTTAGTTCTCCGTGTGATCATCTCCAAGTCTGGTCGACACCTGTTCCTGTCGGAGATTCAAGACTTACTGTTCGGCAGGGGCGTGCACTTTAGACTAACGATGAAGGTTTGGGCCGTCACGCTCGACGTCTCCACACTAAACAATACAGCTTTTGAGAGCGTGCGTGTGGTCATTGGCACGCTTATCTATCTATGGTCGTTTGATCTGACCCTCCTCATGCTTTTCTCCTTCTATCTAGTATTACGCCCGGGGATTACAGTTTGTGGATGAGCCCGCTCGAACGAAGATCAAGAGGTTCTTTCGAAGGGAGGACGCATTCAGTGGGTTCTCTCTTCTTATCTCTCCCTCGAACGACCTAGTGTACGAAAGGGATCGTAGCTGATTTCGCCGCCTTTTGTGTTTGCATCTTTTATCTGGTGGCGTGATGTGTTGTTGTTGGTCGCGTTGCGTCACTTGCAGGATCTCTCGTCGGCAATCTGCTTCCAAGGCTGATGCTGCACGAACGTGGAGTACCGGTCTCATCTGTCAAGTTTGCCAAAACAGAGGCGAATAAACCGTACATCAACACGGTGAGATCCCCTTTATCCCATCTATCTCGTCAAAGAAGCGGGCACTTGTGGCGCAGGTGCCTTCCTCGGGCGGAATTAATCAAAATCTTACCTTTTTTTTCCCCTGCATTCTCAACATACAAACCGTCCCACGGAAACGCGCCCACCCGTGCTTTTTTTTTTTTCGTTCCCGACATCCCGTTATCAAACGTCCTATCCTGGACACGGGGACACGATTAAACGAAATGAACGATCTGGTTGGGGCCACCCAGCCGATCACGGACTTGCCTGAATATGAGGGACTTCATATAGGATACAATGTCACGCACGATGCAGGACTGATCGCGATGGCCTTCGAAGTTGGAACGACCCCAGACCAACCGTGGATCGAGCCTCCAGCACATCGCATCGGGGTGGACGTGATGCATTTATCGATACCAGACCGGTTTACGTTTGGAGGATTCGTGGAAACGGTCGGAGACGCAGTAAGTTTTTCCTAAAAGTTCTGCTCGTGCCTTGCCCGCTCTCCCTCCGTGATTCCGTGATTCCGTTCCGTTCCCACCCTCCGCGCTTTCACATTTTCCCGAAACCCGGAAAACGTAACGATTGGCTTATGATTTTCTGTTTCTCCTTCCTGATGCTTGTGCGCACGCATCACCCGAACGCGACGGCAGCTTACACCACACGAGAAGGAAACCCTGAACCCAACGGCTTCGGTTTCCTCGCCAGAAGAAGCTCTTTATCACTTTTATCTAATCTGGACACTTAAGGAAGCGTATACGAAAGCGTTGGGGCTTGGGCTGGGGTTTGACTTCAAACGGATTGAATACGATAAGGGAAAGAACAGAGTCAAGGTGGACGGAATCATCCTCAAGGGATGGACGTTCGATATCTTCCGGGTCCCTGACCCGCAGAGAAGAGAAGGCGATGAGGGTTATATTGGAGTGGCAGCCAAATACGTGGGTGGGAAGAGGGAAGCAGTGGTCAGGCGGTCTCCAGAATCATCCAACCTGTTCTCTTTGTCAGTGTGGACAGCAGAGGATTTCATGTCGCGGGCGCTGCGGGAGTTGGAATGACAACTATGGGAATTTCACGGGTTGATTGATTGGTAACCGGAATAAAAGAGAGGATTATTGTGATTACAGCAGGTGTTGACAACAAGGGGGAATGCAGAGGAAACAAAAGGTGAGCACTGGAACATTATGTACGTATGTGTGTGTCTAAGTCATGAGAGAGAGAAAGAGGAAAGCTACAATAATAATTTAGTATGTGCGAGGGAAAGCGTTGTATCGTGCAAGGGAGCCGGGGAGGGAGACAACGGAACAGGGGGTGGGCACAACAAGTGTGTGGGAAAACTAAAAGAGGATCATATTTTCTGAGAATTCGAAAATATCGTCCATGTGATCGGCCGGAGGTTGAGGGACGTCGGGGTTTGGAGTTGGAGGGCTTGATTGCCAGACGCGCTTCGAGTCGGAGTCATTCCAACATGTCCAGTTCATTCCGGAGTATTCGAAAGAAGCGAGGGCCGGCATGGACCCCAGGGCGTCAGAAAGCTGTTGGTAAAGAGCCTAAGGCGGGAGAAAGTGGGAATTAGATGAGATGAATTGGAAACAAAGGTGAGACGATGACGACGTACTGGATCAAAGTGCTCGTCTAGCGGGGTGACGGTCATTAAGCGAAGGTAATGAAGCGATGGCATCGCCTGGGAAATAGCAGCGACACAGGGGAGCAGGCCGAGGCTGACGATGGCATCGAAGATGGTGATCGTGGCTTTAGACTGAGACAGTTGGGCGAAGATGGAATCATCCGAGATGACCTCGGACAGGAAGAGGGCCTCCACCGGTCTTTGGGGAACGACGACCCGTGCAGCATGATGGGGGCCGGTAAAGCGAGCCAAATTAGGAATGGAGGTCGGGGGGACATTAATTTCGGGTTGATCGTTGGAGGGGAGAGCCGAGCCGACCTGAAGGTCGACGATGGCTGGGGTACGACCGAGGAAGTCGACGAGGTTTGAGTCGAAGGGGAAGGAGGATGCAAAGGATGCCAGACTCAGATACCGAGCTGAGGAGCTGAGGACCCAACTGGCATCTGCATCGAGGAAGAGGGTGAGGGATGTGAGTTCGGTCATCTGCTCGAGGGCTTTTGCGAGGAGGGTGTAGAAGGTGTGTGGCTGCTCGTGGTGGACGGTGACGGAGAAGGTCCGGACATGGATGGCGGTGTGGGGGCGGGCAGCGAGGGTGCTGAGGACCGAGAGGTTGTTGGCGGCGGGGGTAAGGGAGATGGCACGGTAGAGGGAGCGCTGAGCAACGGCGTTGAGGGTGTAGCTGGCGCGGGCGACGGCGACGAGATCGGAGGCGGGGAGGAGGCAGCAGATGGAGTCCAGGAGCTCTGGCGGGAAAGTGGACGGGGCCATGGTGAGTGTGGACAGAGAGAGCAGACGGAGATTTATATATAGGGAGGGTGATTGACGCCTGGCGGCTGGGAAAGGTGGAGGGTGTCGATTAGATGAGATGGCGAGTGAGGAAAAGGCACCCGTGCAGTGATCCGCCTCCTCTCGCCCCCTCGCACGGACACGAGCTGCTGCAAGGGGAAAGGCGTCCTTGGAACTGGCCAGACGAGATCCGGAATCAGCCCATCTTAGCCTGATGGTCCCGGACGATCATCGGCGTTTATTCCGCCCTGCCGCCAACTGCCTCCGGCCCACCCCGCCTGCTGTCTCCCACCGCCCTGCAGCAACATGCGAGGCCTCGTGACCGGCCGTCGCGTCCCAGCTGCCCCCCCGCGTCCCCCCCGTCGCGCTGCCCACTCCGGTCTGCACCACTCCGTCCATCTGCGGCGATTACCTACGCGGACTTATCACCTTCAAATTCAGGCCCCTTCCCTCAAAGAACACACACTTGTGGAGCTTTGTCGGAGCGCGATGTCCATTCCACCGTCGTCCTGGCCGGCTGGCTCCTCCCCGAAAGGTCTCTCCCCTTCTGCCCGTGCCAGTCCCCGCCCTCACCTCTCCCCCCAGACAGGTGTCCAAGGCCCTCTCCTTCTTCCCCCTCAAGGACTCGTACGGGACCACCCAGCTCGCCGTCCGCCGCGACCCCGCAAGTGTCGACAAACTCGCCGCCCTCTCGGCCGTCCCCCCCGAATCCGTCGTCCTAATTCAAGGGCGCGTCAGATCGAGACCAGACCATTCCAAGCGCAGCGTGGGTTTCCCTTACGCGACCTCCCTCGGCTCCCCCACGTTCTGATCTGCCACAGGGTCCAACAGGATCAATCGAAGTGTCCGTCCAAGAATTCATTGTCCTCAATCGCGCCGACCGAAACCTTCCTTTCTCCCCTTCCGACAATCAAAATCTCGTATGTTCACCCTCCCTCTCCGCCATCAACCTCACCTGTTTCATTTCGTCCACAGGCCAGCGACGATCTCCGCGCCAAGTTCCGCTACTTGGACCTTCGCCGATCGGCCCTATCCCACAATTTGCGTAAACGAAGCCAGGTCGCCCACATTGTTCGCAACGTCCTCCATGACCAAGGTACGATCACATTACGAGAGCGCTGGTGTCGCGTGTTTTTCCTTCCCAACCCCCCATTCAACCCCCGCAGGCTTCCTCGAAGTCGAAACCCCCATTCTCCTAAAGTCGACTCCGGAAGGTGCCCGTGAATTCCTCGTGCCAGCTCGCCTTCGTTCGAAATCCGGTCCTCCCCTCTTCTATGCTTTGCCGCAATCACCGCAGCAGCCCAAGCAGCTATTGATCTGCTCTGGTGGCGTGGACAAATATTACCAATTGGCCCGGTGCTTCCGCGACGAGGACGGTCGTAAAGACAGACAGCCTGAATTCACACAGGTTGATCTGGAGATGGCCTTCGTCTCATGGACACCTCCTCCTGTCACAACTCAATGTCCTGGACCGGACAACGGACGCTGGCGCATAGGTGGTTACGAGATCAAAAAGGTGACGGAGCAGGTGATCAGACAAATTTGGAACCAAGTCGAAAATGTCGACTTACCTGACATCCCGGTTATGACGTACCGCCAGGCCATGGCTCGTGTAAGTCATCCTGTAACGCAACTCAACGCAACGTCAACTGTGTTTTGTTGCCGTCATAAAACGAAGGATGATATGCTCAACCGTTTTGCTGTTTCCATCTCCAGTTCGGATCTGACAAACCGGACACTCGTTTTGGCCTCGAGGTAAGTCTGCCGTCCCACTCCCCTGGTTCCCCCTCCCGCTCCCAAGTCAGATGTGTCACACTCACTGACTTGTCAATTTCCTCGCTCCACCTCATGCCCCCCTGTATTATATTGTCCAGATCCAAGACGTAACAGAAGCCGTTATATCCCCTTCCACCCCCCCTCAGTCACACGATATAGAGAGCGTCTGGGAATGTATAGTTCTCCGCAAGGGTCAAGATACCGCGTTCGAGGGTGCAGACCAGATCTGCCGGAACGATCACGAGGACGCCGTTGTGAGTGAACTCGCTAACCTATCCGAGTATATGCGATCAAAATTCTAAAAACGATCACTCTTCCCATCACAGAAACGTGTCGAATTGTCCTCGGGAAACATAAATTCATGGTGGCCGGATAACCGACTCTCCCAGCTTCAGCCAGTCGTTGCGGAGGGGACAACCCCAAATCACCTTGATGCGAGTGATAGGGTTAACCAGCAACTGCGGCTTCGACCCGGTGATGTCGTCTGGTGTGCCCACCGTCCCGCACCACCAGAGGTTAGTGACTCTCGTCGCCAGTCCATTGGTTCGGTTCGATGTTGTTGTTGTGTTACGCCATTTGTTCGTTCCGTTCAATTCCCCCCACCGCTCCTCCTTTCGCACGCTTCAATTGCTACTCACTCCATCTGACAATCTTACTGACGTTTACCGGTCCCGTTGAATAGGGTGGTTCTACCGTACTGGGCCGGCTGCGCCTGAGACTGGCCCACTTGGCTCAACAGCGTGGTAAGCCCCCTATGACATCTCACTTTCTCCGCAAATGCAATTGGTTGTACGTTGTACGCATTGGAAAATTGCTGCACGCGTTCCCTTTGGTCCGCATTCTCCGCCTCTTTATTTGGCGTATTCAGTTTCAACTTTTGGGTTTTGGCTTCTGACAGAGCGAGGCGCGGATGATCGACGCATTTTCTCTCCCTTGTAATAGGTGATCTTGTGCTTCCATCAACGCCACATTTCCTATGGGTTACAGAATTTCCGTTGTTCTCGCGTCACGATGAGGACAAGGAGTTCTTGACCCGTGGAAGGGGGTGGAGTAGCACCCATCACCCATTTACCGCACCGATGTACGAGGACATACCAGCGTTGTATGCGGGCGACTACGGCCGCGTACGTGGACAGCACTACGACATCGTTTTGAACGGAGTCGAGGTTGGCGGCGGTTCGGTAAGGATACACGACCCTAAGATGCAAGAATACGTGTTTCAGAACGTGCTCCAGGCAAGTGCGCCCCCCAACAATGCCTTTTTCATCCCATCATCCCGCATACATCTGTGTTGGATCCTCCGGCCCTGACATGCGAAGGCGTTCAAGGCCCTATGCGTGCCGGAGATCTGGTGTACATCGGGCCACCGGGCCAAGATCTGATGTCAGCCACTGATCCCATTTTTCCCTTATCCCTCGCCCTCCGCTTCCTTGCCCTTCTATGCTTTGAAACCTTCGCTTACGGCGTTCACTTTCGCTGGATTAGTTGGATGAGACCGAGCGCCAATCATTCAATCACCTGGTCCACGCGCTCAAGTGCGGAGCCCCTCCCCATGGCGGACTTGCTCTTGGTAAGCAATTGTTTCCTCATTTCCATGTTGTATTGGCGATCACCTGCTCCCTCACTCCTCCTTTCGTGTCGCGTGCCCCTGCATTTCATTCACAACACGTGAGCAGGCGTGCAGGGCCGTACTGCGCCCGCCCTGTGTTCCCAACCCTGCCTGCGCCTGCCTTTTTTTATTTCCGCGCCGGCTGATAGGGTCGAATCCCCTGTGACCTTCGGTCAAGATCTTGGATGGACTCAATCAACACACACGAGCACTAACGGTTCGAACGGCGCGAATCGTTCGCTTGTTCGCAGTCGGTTGGCTAATCGCACGAACCTGACGCTCCCCGATGATTTAGTTCATTTGTTTCCTGTTTTGAACATCTCTGCGTGTCTTCTTCGTTCCCGTCCCAAGGCACTGTCGTACCGGGGTTCCGATTCCAACTGGTTTCCGGATGGTCGGGTGAGTGCTTGCGGCAGGGGGTTGGATCCCGTGGCACGTGAACACCCGTTCCTCACCCCCGGCGTTCTAAATTCGTATATCAGCCTTTTTTTATCCACGAACGACCGGTCTCTTGCCTGTCCTGTCGATTGGACCGTCGTTTCTCTCTTCTGTTTACCTTTGCACCGACAAACCTTATGCTTTTTGCAATTCGGTCACCGTGCATTCGAGTTCTACCCCCTTTCACCTTGGATTTTTTTTTCTTTTCAAATTCGTCTAGGATGACAGGTCTGGCGTTGGACATGTCGTCCGTGACGTGAAGTGATATATGGTATTTGGCCATTACGATCGATGACTAGCCGGGCGTGACCGGTGCTCGTATCGAGGGTCTATTTACCATGTTGTGTGTCTGTCGTGGTACCCCACAACCCTCGCGATGGGGTTGCCGGATCGTACGGCGTGCTTGGCGTCAGCATCAGCATTCGATGGTTTGACGTGGCCAGCTGACCGACACCCTTGGACCTCTTTTTCCCCTTCTTTTCCTCCGTCGGTCTCTCCGCTCCATCTTAGCGAATGAGAACACTCCTTACTGACTAAAGATCTTCTCATGTTTACCCATCTTCTCTGCATCCCCGACAACCCCATACCGACGGCTTCCGAACGCCCGCGCAAATGAAACCCTCGTGCACCCCGTTTGGTGGATCCCTCAAACTCAATCCAACAACGCACAAACTTTCTGCTGCGCACACAAAAACACTATTCCATAAACAGGATTCGACAGGCTGATGTCCATCCTGTGCAAGACGCCGTCCATTCGAGACGTGATAGCGTTTCCGAAAACCGGGACGGGCACCGACCTGCTGTTCGAATCTCCGGCGCCTGCTAGGCCGGACGTTCTGGACCAGTACGGGATCGGGGAAGCGGGAGTTATGAAAAATCTCAACGACCGTGGAGGCGCCAAATTCGGCGCCAGAACTAGTACCAATACAGGCGGGGGAAGGTGTACCGGCACCACCAAGGTCGAGACCGAGGTAGGATCGACTTTCGGAGCTCAACTCCACGGTGACTGACTTCCCCTCTGTTTTTTGTGTGGGCTCTATAGGAATGATCCGTTTTTCTTTTCGATCGAGGAATGATTTGGCTTTGTTTTGCTGGGAAAAAAGGCGTATACCGGATTTTGAACTCCCCGTTGGATGTCCGTTCCGGCCGGAGGTTATAATGCGAATCTTTTGTGCTCAGCCAAGCTCCGAAGACCCGCGAGGCGTTCGAAGAACCATTGTTCCCAAGGTTTTGGACTTCTTGAGAGAAAACTTTAGGATCCGGGTACTCTCATCCCGTCCCCCTCACTACCCCCACCCTCCTTACGCGATCGTACACGTATCCTCGGGAATTCACACATTCACCGCTCGTGTCATCTCACCTCATCTCACATCATCCAATTCCCGCACTCGCAAAGGATACGGGCAGATGGAGGATGAAAGATAGAGCAACGGTCACGAGGCACACATCAATCTGTGTTATGGGAAGTCTCTCACCCACCCACTCCACGTTTCACGTCCAAACCACTCTCAGTTTGCCACACGTTTTTCCGCTGCTTCCCTACCCCTGTACCCCTGGCGATGGGACTTCCCCGCTTTTCCCGATCGTCTCAAGCTGATGTGTCGAGCCTTTCTCGTAATGGCACGTTGATGCCGTAAATTAGTGGCTCGTGTATGCCGCGTGCTATGAGCGGTCTATCTTCCTGGCAGGGGAAGGTGGGGAGGGGTCAATATTGAGGCCTCCTCATGGGTTCCTGGTGCTTTTTCCTTGGCAGATTCCTTGGGGTTTTCTAGCGTTGGAGTGGTGAGACGTTGTCGCGTTTCATCTTAACGTCGATTCCGGGCCAAGTTTACCCCCCGTTCCCGTAAACCTCCCCCTCTTCGAAGTTCGAGCTCCCAGTGGCGGGATCAAGCTACCGAAATCGGTTTCATTTCCTGCATCTTCTGGTTCAGCATTTCGCTATTTATGGGATTACGGGCGGGAGTTTGACATGTTTGGCATTCTTCTCAAGCCCACAGACCTGGCCATCGCACTATGTTTCAGTGTGAGAGTACCTAATGTGAACATAATCATCAGGACCTCCTAATAAACAGCAAGAACGCCCACTCATTTGTCCGTTGGTTATGTACATAGTAGCTAAATAATCTCAATCTCTTAGTAGTGGTAATGTATAGAGCTGTACGTAGAACAAACTCGTAATGTTGGAGACAGACAAACAACCTCAAGGGAACCGATCGAAAAACAACAAGATGAAATACTAACATAGCTTCAACGAAACGACGCCCACTTCCAAATCCAACCGTCCAACCGATCCTTTTTTTCTTCTTCTTCCCGCAGTCCCGATCGATTTCCCCGCATTCTCCATACAACGCATGAACCTCGCGCCATCCTTCATGATACTGAATGGCGAGATGTGCGCGTGAAAGAAGCAAGGAGTTTCTTTGCGCGTTAATCTTGAGTTTAGTAACGATCTTGTCCGATAACGGGTAAAGTATGGGAGGAAGGGTTCGAACGGCCACGCGCGAGGAAACCCTGACCACGCCTTCGAGGCGGTGAATTCCGACAGGGCACGTGGCCGGTTGCCCGAATCCGAGCCAAACGACCTTTGGTTGAGGTGTCAAACGTTATAAGATGGAGGGTGACGGGTGAAAGATATCTGTGATAAGAGGTGAAAAGAGAGGTAGTAGAAAGCGGGGCGATAATCGATGCCGATGAGGTTCCCTGGCCCTGCATATGAGCCAAAGTTGCAGTAATGTGACCTAGTAGTTGAGATTGCGCAAATAATCGTACTCGGCGCGTGATAAGTGACAGGCTGAGGAGGTCTGCAACACCGGGTACCGCAAGAAGCCGATGGGCAGGGAGGTAGGAGGAAGGTGCGAGCACTTGAAAGGAATAGGTTGAAACAAGTCCGAGAAGGATGCACAAAGATGGACACGGATGAATGGGACGAAGTGCGATCGAGATAAGATATGGCGCGTGCACGTTGAGAAAGCCTCGAGTGGATAAAAGAGGACTAAAAGACCGGAAGCCGCAGCCATCAAGTTGGCAAACCTGCAGGTTCCGCCGTTGGCGTCCTGCTCGTCTCTCTATCATGTCCCTTTAGCGTCGGGGACGGTGGGCCGGATGAGGTTGGCATGAAGGTAGCAGAGTGCCGAGGCGTCGTTGGACCGGACTCGCTCTCGCTTTCGTCGCCTGGGTCCAACGAATCATTACTCCAACTCCCCACCCTGCCGCCGCCAGCGCCACCAGTCAGACCCAGCATGTCCGACGCGGACCTGGTCATACCATTGATTCCGCCGGAGAATTCTGGGTTTGTGGGAGTATCTGGTGACTCTGTGTCCTTTTCGCTTCCGTTGGAGCCGTTACTGTTACTTGGGCGAAGATTTGATTCGTCAATGGCTGCCAACACACTTCTTAACTTCGACTCTGCCTTCGCCCCACTATTAGAAGTTGGAGGGTGTGATTTCCTCCTGAACACTCCAAACGCTCCTCCTTCCTTCTGTTGCGGCGACTTGGATCTCTGCTGTGGCGGTGATTGTGGAGGTGAGGTGATCGGAGGCGTCCGTGGTGGAGAGGAGAGGTCTGCCCACGCCGAATTCGTCTCTGCGAAGTACCCTCCCGCTCCTATCTGCGTAACGGTAGGCATCCAGTTTGGTCTGGTGGGACTGATTCCCAGGTCTCGTGTGTCCAGCTGCGGCGTAGAAACGATACTCGTCGGCCCAGGGGAGGTCGTTGTCATTAATGGTGGGAGGATGGAGAAGATTTGGTCTTCCGTTGTTGGGGGGCCATAGGAATCAAATGGGTCTGGGATGGATTGGAGCATAGGTTCGATTACTGGGTCGGACCTGGGAGAAGGTAATGAGTTTTCGCTCAGAACGTGAGGCTACGATGGGCCGCATACGCTTTGGCTGTAAATCTGTCAAATACGTCCATACTAGACCGCACTACGAGGCATATCTTCAGACTATATTAACAAAAACGCCCCGTAGTATTGGATTTCAGATAAAACACACCTTCCCCTGTACGAAGTCCCAAATCTCTTCTTCATGCTCCATGATCTCCTGGTAGTGACGGGCCTTGAGTTCATCCAGATCATCGACCTGACGCTGTAACACCTGCAGAGCCTCCCTGAATGACTGAAGGTCTGGAGGCGGGGTATGAGTGTGGCTGATGATGTCACGGTATTAGGGCACGTACTCCGGCTTCGTTTGTTCAGGTTGCTGAGCTCTGTCTGCCGGATGATATGACTCTTTTCCTTAAGTGCACGTTCGTAGGACGTGGAACGTTCCTATGCGACCTTCAGTGTAAAAATTTGCCACAGCGAGATCTGAAGGGATATACTGACCGCAACGACAGTTTTGTACCCATCAAGATGATGTTTTAGTGGCTTCTCAAACTTCCGGTCTAACGAGTCGGCCTGAAGTACATAAAACCAAGTCAGAAATAGGAGAACGCCAGGGAGATGGGTACACACCATAATGTGCCATTGGTTTCCCATGAGGTGGTGGAGACCGGAAGCGCCCTGTATCCTCGTCGAAGTTTCGTAGGTCGGACCTTTCAGTCTGCATTTTAAAGCGCTCTCAGTGATAGACACGGGGGTATGGGATCCCATGGTAGCCATACCTTGAACAAGCTTCCATGGCATCCGCGAAATGTGAGGCTGCCTTGGACATAGACATCAGCACTGAACGATAATTCGCGCAGGCGTTCAAGAGCTACAGCAAACCACCAACCAACGACGTATAAGCCTCTGTGTGACATGAAATAAAGTCCGAGGATACGTGTACGCACATCATCGTAAGCCTGCAAGCTCGCCTTGAGATCGGCTCTTGTTATTATCTTCTCTGGCCCGTCGGATCCGAAGTTTATAGCTGACGCGTTTGTAGCGTCGGAGAAGGTGGGTGAGGGAGGGCCGTGGGCGGTGCTTGTGTGTTTATTCACATTTGAAGAGATAGAGAGGGTCCGGAGTGAACGAGGATTAGGCATGGTGCGGAAGATGGACTGGGAATGTGCCAGGTTTGTGTGCTGCGGATTCCGGGTGGTTTGGCGGTTGGTGGCGTATCAGCCTCTGGCTCGTGGCACGCCGAGGTGTCTAGTGTGCAGCCGGGGTAGTGGCGGACGGAGGAATGGTCGTCGTTGGGGTCGATATCCCCTTTGGTTTCAAATCCTCCAACGGCCGACTGCCGCTTCCTGGCCAAGTTCTCCACTGCAGACTCGACGGCCTCTCAAGAAATCACAGAAAATACTCTTATTATTCTCCTGTACGACCAGCTCTACTTGTCCTCAGCCACCCCAAGCGATGCACCTGAGGTTCTGTTCCGACCGTTCGTGGCTTACCTAATGCACGACCTTTCCTTCCCCCACCCTCTCCCCGATGGCAAAATCCCTCAGATCAAAGGTGAAACGGGCCTTTAGGGCGAAAAAGCGTGAAGATGGTGTTTATGCCGCCACGCACGCCGCCAGACTCCAACGGTTACATGCAAAAATTGACGCTATCGTTGCTGCACCAAAACCCAGACGTGATGAAATTTTGGAAGACGTAGAAAATGCTGAGGGAGATGAAGAAGTTCAGGAGGAGCAGATACCTGGTGAGTGCCAGCTTTGAACGGCTACTGAACTTTGGCCGATGTACTATATCTTCCCAGACGATTCGCGACCTAAAACCAGTGGATCTGGTATTGTGTTCTTAATCTCACAGCGGTCCTCCGATCCTGAATAAGGTTTGCAGATACCATGGACGTTGACAAGACCTCGAAATCTACCAAAATTAACACACACGGCCCTCGTAATTCCCGCCGCGAAGAGTGGAGAACATCAAAAGGCATGTCTGTCCGGCCGGAGAGGAAGGGCATGAATCGCCAGGGGAATGTTTCCGCACGGCGTAATGCTGGGCGACCGAAACGGAGGCGGTAGTCAGGAATCCATCCACCACCTCGTTTGTGAGTGCTTCGAGTGTCTAAGGTCCTCCGTGCCGAGACTCACTCTGGCCAGGGACTTTGTTTAGGTTGATTAGTCGTTCAGTAATGTATAGCCGTATGTGATGGCAAGTACATGGTATGGCATATATACAGAGCAAGCAGGGGAGAAGCGTTTCTTCTCGCTCGTTGTAGCACTTTTGTCGGCAGCAGCTTAGAGTCCCCGACCGCGTCCCCTGTAGCGTATATAATGAGCCCTGCGAACCGAGCCGAACAGTTTGGAGAAAACGCACCGTCCACGAGCACGATACGGCTGATAGCCTCCTCCGCCTCCGCGATAACCACCTCGGTAGCCACCCCTGTAACCCCCACGGCCACGACCTCTGTTGAATCCGGGGACGTTCGTTCGCTTCGCAGTAACCTTATGGACCGCGCGAGAGGCTCAGAACGCGGAATAGGGTCCATAGACAGACACGCACCTTTATAAGCCGACCACGGAACAGCGAGTTGTCCAAGGCCATTGCAGCATCGACGAACTCGGGCTCTGCAAACTCTACGTACGCAAACCTACAAAGAAAAGCCGTCGCGTGAGGGACAGAAGATAATGAATGGCGTGATTTATTGACCAACCCTTTTGGATGACCGGTGAACTTGTCACAGAGGATGGTGATCCTGTTGATCGTTCCACACGACTGGAAATGACCTTGCAGTTCTTCTGGAGTAGCACTGTAATCGACCTGCACGCGAAAAACGCGGAAAAGGGGTGTTAGCCATGGGGGTCGCAACTGTTGGCGTCACAAAAATTTCGAGAAGCTGGACATACATTTCCAACGAATACACTCCTCCCGTCAATGGCTGTTTTTTCATCCTCAAGCGGTGCTGCATCGTCTGCCCCGTTAGGGGTGGATGCCGATTCAGCGGCAGCTTGGAGTTCGCGCAACTTTTCTGCCTCGCGTTCCATCTCTGCCACTCGCTGCTTCATCAGCCTGATCTCCTGTATTTTCCAAGCCAACCAGAACTCAAAGATTAGGCAATTCGAAGAACCCCCCCACAAACGAAAAGCGCACCTCGGTCTCATCCTCCTCTCCTTCTAACAAGTATGACTCGGCATCCTTTGGTGGGGCGGCAGCGGTTTCTGACATTTTGTACAGTCAACAGAGCCTCTTCTCTCTCGAGGAAAGAGTCAGAGAAGGTGAGGGAAGTTGAAGACTATGAGGCCTGAGGGAGACCGGCTGGAGGAGTGTGGTTTGAGGTGGTGCTGTAGCACGTGACGTAACAGAGACATGGATGTCGCGACGCTTCGGAAGGGAATCGGATCCCACGGTTGCAACGGCTCCTCGAACCTTCGACGATGGGTATGAGTTTCGTCCAAACGCTGCACAGTGGTAGTGTTCGGGCAAGCTCTCTAGGAGACTGTACTTGTTCGGTTGAATCTAGACTACCACCGCCGAGCTCGTGTCGGAGTTAGAAACTCACATGGAAACTAATTCTGCCGTACTTCACCATTCGGCAACGTTATGTAGTCGGCGTTCAGACCTCTGGCCGGAGCCTTTCCAGATATTTTTCAACTATAAGTAGGGGGTGGCTGGCGGAAACGCATACAGGGCGTTATGACTGTCGCTCGAGCGTTGGCTGGCATCCGCTGTTTCTGTGGTTGACCAGTGCTTGGCGGTCACGCAGTTTCACGCCCCCCTCCGCTGCGCTCCGTGCCCAGCCGGGATACTAGCCCGTTAACGTAAAGCATTGTATGGAGCCCGCGCATCGGAGAAAGCTGCTATATCAGATCACTTCATTCACCGAGATGAAGCCATATCGTAGTCACTGGACGGGGATCGATAATCTCTGACGCCTGTCGCGCAGCCGAATGGTCACGAGTAAGATGGTTCTGGACCCTCGGATGCCCGCTGGCAGTGCCGTGGATTTGATTGAGTTCGTTGATGAGCATTTGCAGGATTCGGAATCCACTTAAAACACTTGGGAGTGCTCGTGCGTGCTGAAACCTTCCGGAGGTCCTCAGGCTCGCGGCGGCTCCAGTGATGGAGGGCGATTCGATGGGGCGAAAGATGGGAGGCACATGCAAGAAAAAAAACCGATTGAAGTGTCCGTACCAGGATTCGAACCTGGGTCGTCGCGGAATTGCGATACCACAACACGACGATCTAACCACTAATCTATACGGACCGAAAGAATGAGCAACATATGGAGTATCAGACCAGTTACGACGACGCGAGTCGTGGTGGCAGAACCTGGGATTAGGGCCCAGCAATGACAGCGCTCGGCGTCCATCCCAGTTGTTGTTCTGAATGCGGCCGTCAGCGGATCAAAAAAAAAAGGGGCGGGAAAAATGAGTCAACGATATGGTAAAATTGAAAGTAAAGGTGGTTAAGGGAGAGGGGGAGGGAGAAACGGGCAAAAAGGATAAACTTACGGCCATTCTTTCCGCAGAGCACAGGGGGGGCGGCGTTGGATTCGGAACACCGGACAACATATCCCACTTCAGCTTCAGCGCGAGGACCTGAGGATCTGGGCTTTATATACATTCATACTCGGCGTAGTTAGACCTCAGTTCTCTTCTCCACAGTGTAGGTCCATAGTATCCATATATAAAAGAGACACGGGACTATGGAGCGCTATTCATGATTGGGCCGCGGCCCGTCCCGCTCATCGCTGGACATGAAGGTTGGAGGGTCCCTGAAACAATGCCAGCCAGCATCGCCCGCCAAGCTCGCGAATGACCAGCTGGTCTATACATAAAGAGGCGGATGGGCAGCAGGTGCTACTCACGATTATCTTGTCCCACACCCCTGCTCGTCGCATCCGTAACATCGGATCTGAGGGTCGCGAGCGTCCCTCGGACGACAAATTCCAGGTGCAGCGCCAGTTGGCACCACCCAGCGAGCCCGCAAGTGGACAACTAACGTATCTGCGACACACAATCACGTACACTTACCACTATGACTTGACCCCTTTCCGTGAGATCTAGACACCGTGGTCAGGCACAAAGTCGAAACTGTTGACCCCTAAACATTGGGCGTACAACAGTGCCAAGAAGCCCACGCTGCGGAGGGCGGAATGTTGTCGAGGACGAGACGGATGCCACCGAAAGGAATTGGGGGAAACGACAACTTTTTGTCCGGCGCGGCCAGGTGTTCCCGCATCAGCAACGATACTTTCTTGGAAACTTTTCCCTCCCCCCTCGCCGACTTTCCGCACCGACCGGCTCGCTTCGTTTCGGATCAAACGACGGTCTAGATGAGAACGCGAAATAAAAATCGGGACTGACGACGGAGATCGCATTCAGACCCCGTGGCAATTCATCCATCGAGCGAGATTGGGGATCACACTCTTCTACCAAGCATCACTCCCCCTCAGTCGACGATTGTGTCCTCCAGTTCCGTGAGTCGTCCGCGAACCCAAATCCTCCCCTTGCCCCTCATCCCCCTTTCCATCCAGTGGATATGAACACGAACCGTCTGGGCCTTGCTCGACCTCATCCAGATATTGACATCGGAATCGCGCTCTTCAGACGTACCGAGAACGAATACTCCTACACACACTGGGCACTGGTATCCTTAGAACGTCCCCACACCTACAGCAATGCTCCCGTACACCTATATCAGATCAGCAACCGTGATGCGTCCGGAGCCAAGGTGCCCTGGTTCACCGACTTTTCTTGCGGTGTTATGCTTTCCCTGGATCCGACGATTATCGGTGTCGTGCATCTGGGAACGGTGGACATGCCCCAGGATCATTTGGACCAATACATTACCGAAATGGGTGCCGGCCAGAGCACATACAACACAAGAGGACTCGGCTGGTCCAACACAAGTTTTATAATTCGCATTGTCGAGACTTTGTCTGATGCCGGACTGCTTGAGATCCCCTCGACCATCGGTCAGTTTAGGTCCAGCATTCAGGAGACAGGAGTGAGGATGGAGCTGATGAGGAACTGGGGTGGCGATTCCTTGCCTATCCTCAACGCGTAACATGGCAACAACGTGAGTTCCCCAATCTTCACCTCCCCTTGTCGCCTCCTGCATCGGAACTGACTCAATGTAGCCCAACTATATCTTTTTTCTCACTCGTTCATCTGCTGTCGTTTTGCATATAGCCAGTTGGCATATCCCCGCCTTAATCACAAGACTCGTACATTCGTCCCTCGCTTTTTTCTTCCACTTTGGGTCAGACGTGGCGTGTCCCAGTTTTATCACCCTCCTATTTTGCCATGTGTTTCCCTCCTGTGTGCTTGAAGCTGTGGCATTCAATCATATTTTCCTCAGTTTTTACTCTCCCGCAAAGTAGATACATGTATCACCACCGTGTAGCTTCCTGAACAGATGTGTGCCACAATGTGCCCGTTTTCTTCATGTCGCCGGACCATCGCGTGCGGTGTAGACGTACTTGCCCGCGTTCAAGTTCGGAATCGTGTGTCATACCGTGGCGCCCACAGTGCTGGGCGCAATTTGCCCCGCTAGGTCATAAGAGGACGGTGTAGGAGAGGGAGCTCGACAGAGGAACGGCGCGCAAGACGGGGGAGAGCAGTAGATCAAGATCGTTGAGATGATTCTTCTTCATTCTCGGACAGAGAACGGTCCGGAGCGTTCTAGGTCCAATGAAATAGCCAATTTTGACAACACGCACCTGATCACATGGAGGGGATAGCCGCGAGCGATATTAGTGCATCCGGGGAGCGACCAACAGATGCCTCGAGGACGGGGGGTACTCAGTGGAGATAGCAGGAGTCTCCGACTAGAGAGAATAGCAGCCAATGAGCGGGCATCGTTAAGGTCATAAAGGTGACGGCCATTGAAAAGGCCAGCGCATGCCTGCCATGCACCTGGGGTCGCAGCAAGATTTCGGCGAATCACTGTCAAATGCGCGCTTCCAAAGGCCGATTGGGACGAATCAGCCACACGTGTAGGGCCAAAATATCCATTGGCTGTCTCGTTTGGCTTAGCCTTAGCCACTCACCAATCCCGTGGGGTCGTGTCCCGTGGTATGGGGGGTAGACGCGATAGCAGACGCGGGGGTGTGGGTCACATGTTGGGACGCGTTGAGGCGGCTGAGCTTGAGTTCTTTCGGAACTTGCCGAGTTGAACCCTCTCCTCCTCCCCTCCGCTTCCAACGATCACCAACTTCGCTTTCGCTTACGACCCGTCTCTGACGAGACAGACGCTTGATGCATCACTTCTGCTGACGCACTTTCTTCCGCTCACTTTGCTGTCCTTTCTTTGCCTTACAAACGACCCCATTTTTACTCAAACCTGTTCGATTCTACACGCGCCATTGGCCTTCGGAATAACGATCCGAAACAGAGCATGGCTTTAAGCTCTTCGCCCAGAAAAGTCATACCTTTAAGCAGCGGCGAAGAATGGAGGGGAAAATCCAAATCACTGCCGACAATCACCAGGCGTGCATTCTTTTGCGGAGTGATAGTCGAGAGTCCGGCACCAGGGAGGGAATATTCTGACGGTACGCGATTAGATCATTGACGCGTTTAAACTCATTTCGACTCTTTCGCCCGAATCCTTTTGTTTCCAGATGTTCAGGATCTTGTTGCATCCCTCGGTGTCCCGCTTGAAATAAAGAAATCCGCGCCTCCACCTCCTCCGACCCCCAGCGCCGAGCGATCTGAAGCTGTGCGTGTACATTTCTCCCGTTCGAATCCGAAACCCTTCATTCCTTCCTGTTATACGCGCATTTCTTCTCCGCCGCACCTTCAGCATCGAATCTCACTCGATAAGCCATCGTAGGATGCCAAACAGAAACGACAACGCGCCATGACGGATTCGACTGCTCTCAGGGATCAAATAAACGAATTTGTCAGCACAGAAAGGTCCTACGTCGACAAACTTCACATCCTCAAGAAAGATTACGCAGATCCCTTACGACAGTTTGCGCGATCCAAAGACACCGCGATCATCAAGCCGTATCTCGCGAACACGCTGTTTGGGAATGTCGACGCGTTGATTCCCGTACACGAGGCGTTCCTCGAGGACTTGGACAAAATGCTTGCCGGGATGAACGACGGACACAAGAATGGAAGCAGCGTTGGGGGGATCGGCGACGTTTCGCTCAAACACTTCAAGAATGACGGCGGGTTCCACCTTTACAGACTATACTACGCCAAGCGGGAGGAGGCGCAAGCTATTTTCGAGGGGGAAATAACACGAAGAGGTTCGAGATTTCCAAGTTATATAGACGTGAGCCTCCATACTTCAGGTACCTGATTGATTGATTGACACGCTCCACCTTGACTTGTACCAGCGAATGAAATACTCGGATGCTGACATCAAGAACAGGATCGGTCTTCGGGAGCTTCTCATGGACCCGGTCCAGCGGATACCCCGATATACACTAATGTTCCGGAATATGATCAAGCGAATGGCCCCAGATGACCCTCAACGAGCGAAACTCATAGAGGCGGACGAGATTGCCAGTCGTATTGCCCATGCGGAGCTGGACGATGATACCAAACGGGGCCAAGTCATGTATACCCTTGGTTCGACGATCGAAGACTTCCCACCTGCCTTGATATCGAATTCGCGAAGATTCATTGAGTGCATAGATGTGGAAGACAGCTACTGTCCCGCTGGAGGTTCGATAGATGATATCGCCGGAGCGGGCATCGATCCTCTCAAGTGCAGCTTGTTCCTCTTTGATGACAAACTGATGATCGTGAAACGTAATGGGGACAAACCAGTAGGGGCGTTATCCGGATTGAACGACTTGAATAAGGTTCTACAAAAACCAGCTTCACGACCTATCAGCTTGAAGAAGTCCGGTCTGCAGTTCAAGGGGATAGTGGAGATAACAGACGTTGTGGCAACCGATGTTGGCGGTTCGGGTGCGTTTCCCAATCTATCACTTGGGATGTTCGAATCTCAATGGAGATTTACCCCTAGAGTTCCATTTGTACCTGGAAAATCCTCCCCAGGATGTCTCCGAACGGTGGTCGGGGAGGCCGTTCCGCGCATTCACCGTCGTCCATCCTCCCAGCCCCCCTAACCTCAACTCCAAACGTGCCGAGTCGGATAAGAATGCATTTTTGGAGAATCTATGGATGGCCCAAGCGAAGTATCGTACCAAGGAGAAGCAATCCGTGGTCATCAGATCTGAAGACCAGGAGGTCGAGACTCGTGGAGGACGTATGACACTTGCGAGCACCTTCTATAACGTCTATCCGAGGATGGGATTCATGGGGGAGCGTCGAAAGGTAGTTTTTGTAATATTTGTCTTGTGACTCCGTGCTCATCGAGTCGAACTAGACGAAAGTGGTTGTCCACATCGATGGTGATGGGATTGCAGACCAGATACCCTTTGGGGTTGGGGGTCCTCCGATGGTCGTCATACGGGTCCAGCCCATGGCAGGGGAACTTTCGAAGTTCGTTGTCAGCTCGAGTGACTCTTCAGATGAAGGCGAGGAGGATATCATCCAAACAGACCGCGTTCCCGGTCGGATCGTGCACACAAGTTGAGTTTGGGGCGTTCTTGGAAAGTGGATTCCGCTCACCTCCGTGTCCCCTGGTAGTCCATCAATACGGGTTGTTCAAGTTTTCCACCGGAAACAACTCGCGTCCCTCCACGCCCACCGCCACCATGCGATCTCGGGCCGCGATCTTTGGTTTAGATGTCATTGGGCGAAACCTCTTCGGACAGGGCATCAACATCAGGAGCGACCTTTTTAGTAGTGTAAGCAGTCGCACTAAGTCATCTCGTTCTTCCGTCTACACCGACGGGAGCTTGGCCCGTTTCTCGAGATCGAATTCGACCGCCACCGCCGCGACCACAATATCGGAGGGCGAATCTTCATTGTCACGCAGTAGGAGCACCAAGCCGGGTAGCACCAAGCAGAAGCTGATCAAGAGGAAGTCACCTGCACCGATCAACCCAGGAGACGAGCTTCCGCCGCCCAGTCATTCTAGGACGCGAGCTGAACCTTCTCGTGCACGATCTGTTGATCCGGATCCTACTGACGACGATGAAGAGTACCTTTGCAAGATTCCAGCACCGGACTTCGACAAGTCCGGCATCAGCGAGGATTCCGAGTGGGATTTGACTCAGAACTTGGAGTTGGCTCGGCGTAACAGCAAGAGTCAAGGTCAGCCCATTACTCGCCAGAGGAGTTTCTTAGAGGAGCCTATCGAAGAAACCATCTATGAAGGTAGGTAACAAAGACAATGTGGTTGTTCCTAGAGAACTGACAAAACCTTTGACTTAGAGGAACCTCCTGCTTCACTGCGGCCTTCTTCGAGGGCTTCTTCGAAGCGGACGTACAGCCAACGATCAAATACCTCACGAACCACCAGCTCCTCTACTACACAACGCCCAGCGTCTCCCCCTTCAAGACCACACAGTAGGGCCACCTCGATTACATCGGACGGGCGTCACAGTCGGTCTACCTCGGTCCATTCGTCTGGGCGACGGCCACTTGGTCCTCGTAGTCCATCACCCCTCCCTCCGGAGGTACCAGCTATGGTACCCGACCTCACACTGCCGTCGACAGATCTGGAGCTGGCGTTAGACTCTGCGATCACAGATATGACGAACCTTCCTGTCACGCCCACCCGCAAGATCTCCACAAGCTCGATACCTCGAAGCAAGCGACAGCCATTTGAACCGATGGGAAACACGGACGCTACACCGAAGGCTGTCCCACAAGTGAGCGGTATCCCCAGACCCGTCGAACCGTTGGCTATCAAGAAGAAGACCAGTGTTCGGTCGTCACCTGGTCAAGGGAGGAAGTCCTCGATTAAGAACTCACCCTTGTCCAAACCTGTTGGGAAGGGCACGTCACCGAAGCGTGCGTCGCCTAGGGTTAGCAAGATTGCTCAACCGGCCAAGACAAATCCAGTTCCGGCAACTCCCCTTCCGGCTGTGGTAGAACATGCCTTCAAGAACGATGATTTGGACAAGTTGATTAAACTTGCTGAATCTACCAAGATCGACGTGAGTGCCTCTGAACTCCTGGGTACCACAGATGTTCTTATGGTCTCGGTATAGATCGAGTCTTCAAAGAGAGCCGTCAAGAGGATTAAACTGGAATTTGATCAATTCAAGAGCTCGGCTTCGAAGGTGCACACTTCGCCGGGGGGTGACTCTCAGCCCGACTCTCCCTCCTCGGCAACCAAACGCGCGCCTCGGACACCGCAAACCCCCTCGACTCCTGTGGTAAGTTGCTTTCATAATCCTCCTACGGAAGCGTTCTCACTCTCATCAAAGACCAGGGAAGCACAACAGCGGATGAATGAGATGCGGCAATTGATTGGAAGAAGGAACGGCGACCTAACACCAAGGAAGGTACGACCAACAATCGATACCTCTGGGAAGACTCCACCCCTCCCCACCTCCACGACAAATGAGCCTCTTCGTCTGGATGGTCTCGATAGAGCAATCGAAAATTTCGTTTTCGATGTGGATGGCAAACTGGCTCAGGCGGCCGAGAACCAGGACGTCGTCCAAGAGGGCCTTAGGGAAATCTCCGCCAAGCTGCGAGAGGTATGGCCCTTCCATTTCCCCGCCTTTGCGCCGCCTGACTCACAAGGAACACCGTAGCGGGCTCTGGAACATGAACGGGTCAAGATTGAGTTACAGAGCATTAGACGTCAATGTGAAGTCGTCAAGAACCTCCTTGCAGATGCTACCGCAGAGAAGGAGATTATGTATGAGGTAACGGGAGTCGTTGATTCATATGGGTTAATTGTCTCACTCTCGCTACAATACACCAGGCCTTCAACGAGGAACTCGATTCGATGTACAATGACTCTCAGCTACCGGATGACGAAGCCTGGACTGCACTGGCTGCCGATCTTCAACATACCAAACAGGCGAGGAACGATTTGTCAAAGGAGAATGCGTAAGTCCTTCCCATTGGAACGGTTCAGGTGGACGTCGCTGACATCCCTGAACCACCCAGACAACTGAAGCTGCAACTATCCGAGGCAGATCGCCAGAAAGAAGAGTAAGCTAAAGATCCCCCATCTTCTCATCGAGGATCGGATTCTGATAGTAGTTTGACTCTAGGTGGGGTGCCCTACTACGAGCTCATGGGCTGATACCCTAGAAACTTCGGACCTTCCAGGGGGAAGTTTGACACTTCTCCCTCCCTTCTTGATTGAGAGAAATCTATTCCGTGTTGAATGTTCTATATATGTTTTGAGATCTGCTGTCCATTCTTCTTTTTCCTTTCTCTATTCGTCCGAACTTTAAAATTTTCTTATCCCCTCATATCATGCCCCAGACACTCTTAGCTTTCGACCCTTTTTCTGGCTGTCACCATCATCTAATACTCATGCCAGCCTTTGTATCAATATGTTAAAATAGTACATGTACATACAGCCATTACCTTTTTCCGCTGGATGAAATCCCAGAAGGCACGGAGTATGGCTGGTGCTTGTGGGCAAGGAATGGGATGGGTATTTGGGTGCCAGCCGGCGTCCGGTAGTTCAATACATGCTATGCGTCTACGGGACCGTCGGTGTGCTTGACGAGAGGTATGAATCTCGGACAGGAACCAGTAAAGACCGAGGATGGGATCAGGGAAACAAGACCAAGATATGAACCATAAATTGCATAGGAGAGAGGCAAGAGTCACTAGAAAACGTAGCTTCTTGGCGGACGTGGGGTGGGGGGAGGGAAAAAGGATGAGAGTGGTATCTGAGCCAAGACGATAGGGTCGCGTGATAGTACATAGAACCCATGGTGTATGGATTATGCGGAATAGGAGGGATGGGTGGGAAGGGATCCGGACAGTGGAAATGACCACATGGATAGATGGCGTCCAAGAAAGGGATCAATGGGGGGAGAGATAGGATACAGCGGGTGGGGAACAAGATGCAGGGGTGTGCGTGGGGGGTGATAGAATGAATGTGTAATACAAATGTGCTGATGGCTTCGGTCTAGGGAAAACGAGTGCGCCGGCCAAAGAGTGCGTCTAACTAGCAATGAGAGAAAACACGTGTCCAATGTGGACGAAGAAGGGAGGGGGGAGGGCAAGAGTCTGCTAGTGGTGTCTGTGTATCTGTGTGGCACAGATAAATGAAAACAAGGTATGAACGAAAAAGAAAATAGTCTAGAATAAGTTACTGATTAAAAAGAGTGGCGGGGTAGTCGTGTTGTATGCATTAGCCGTTTCGGAAATGCAGCAGAATGTCTTTTACAGACCGTCGACTGACCGACGAATTCGAGCAGCTCGTCTCGGTAGCCGACGATGTTGCCGACGCAGTCGACAGTGCCGATAGCCTGGAAACATCGGTCTCATGGCGTCGTCCATACGTGAATAACGATCGTTTCCGTCCGATAGCACCAACCGGATTTCTCCCTTGATCGGGCAGAGGTTGATCCGAGGTATCTGATGTTGGTGTGACGGCGCCGACGTCGACAGGGTGCACGGTGACAGATGGTAGAGTGGGTCCAGGGGAGCCGTAGGGGTAAGAAGTGGGTGGATTTCGAGTCTCCCCCCTCGTCAAAGACAGGCCACCAGCCAGCAAATCAGCTCCCGTAGATGGATACCTGGACAGCCGTTTGGAGGGGGAAGCAAAGAAAAACTTGACGTTATCGACCATTGACTTGCTCCTCTTCGGTCGGCGGTCCTCGTCCGCGCCTGGGCCACCCTCGGAGCAAGCCTTCGCCGCATCCACGAGGGTGTACCGTGAACCGAGGAGCGGGGTTCCTGGCGTACTTGGACTATTAAGGGCCGACCCGACGTTCGCAGACGAACACAGCGATGCATCAGGCGTGGGGTGAGTTTGTTCTTCCACTGGACTTGAAACTAGCAGGCTGGGGGACCGCAGTGTGGAGTCGCAATGCGAGGTCGGGTCTTCCCCAACCCAGGTCTGAGTAAATACCATCACGCTCGATGGTCGCTCCTTCTTCTGCTTGATTTTCTTCTCCATCGTGGTCGAGGTCGAATTTGCAGAGGATGACGAAAGAGCAGCGATGGGTCCACCGTAACTCCTCCTGTTGAATATACTACTATCCTTCCTCCCCCTCAATCCTGACACGGCCGCCCCACTCTTGGATCTCATGATGGGCCTGGGCAACTGGAACAACTCCTGATTCTGCAACTCTGCAAGGTTCCTAGCATCCCGACACGAATTCGAGAAGACGTCCGAGAGGCCATGATCGGTATGGTGCCGCTGTGTCGCTGTTGGCCGTACGAGGCGAACTCCAGAATCGAACAGAAAGGGGCTGAAGATGGCTCGAACAGAGTTGCTCGAACCACGTCTACTGACTGGTTGGGAATGTGAGAGGGGATCTGTCCGAATCGAATGTCCGTCATCGGAGAACGCTTTGGACTCTGGCATAGTCTTTCTAATCCCAGAGCGGGATGCCAGTAAATCCTCGACATTCTCTGCCTCCGACTGGATGGTGGGTAACCCTTCTTTCGGAGCGTCATGAATCGTGACCGAGGGGGTAGGGGGGACGTCTTCCTTATTCTCATCCAGCAAACTCGAGGGCAGTTCTGCTGAGTCACTTCCAGCCACAGTAGCAATCACCTTCCGTAAACCCTCCATCCATATTTCCTTCTCCCTCTGGCAAGCAGCGGCGAACTGGAAATGATGTCCGCAACCAGTGAGATGGAAGGAGTATGGGAAAGTCCCTATGATTATTCATCAGTCGAGTTAAACCTCCGAGGATTGTAATCAAGGTCGAAACTCACAATCCTCGTCATTTAAATCGAGCACATCAAAGTTCTTGAGGGGGAACCAATGCTGAGGTTCGTATGACTTGCCTTTCCCCACCTTTACGAGCGCCAGGAAACCCTGTTCGTACAAAAACGTGCCGAGGTACTTCGCCTTTGTCATGGTGCTCGTTGTGGGTCGATGGTAGATTACGTCCAACGCGCCGCTCATCGAGCAGTTCCCCAGAGTCACAAGGAACTCTGAGGTTAGCTGGGGGAGGGGAGGGGAGGCAGACGAGGCAGAAGATGAAGGGACAATGCGGGAAGAGATGAGAAGAGCCTTCCACCGGTCTTCGTGTTTCCGTCGGTCATCATTGACGGAGTTGACGACTTCACGCATGACCTCACACGCATGGCTGACGAGGGATTCCGTCTGCCCTGCGCTGAATAGCTCTGCGTGGTCGAAAATCACGTCTACGTCGGCGCCAGGGCTGGAATGCGAATGGTCTGATCCTCCTTCTGTCCACTTCTGGGAGTGACTAGGAGCACGACTTTTTAGCTGGTCTAAGAGAAGGTGGTACTTGCAAATCCTTTGGACGGGCTTGATCATGTGATCCAGAAATTCCAGTCTAGGGGTTTGGCCATGGGAATGGTGGTTGTGACGGGATACGAGATGTGGGGGAGCAGTGTTCGCTCTCAAAGGCATGAAGGGATTTGGACGGTTGTTATTTGTCGTCGCGCTCCTCGTTACTGACGATCCTTGAGGACTGGGATTCGAATTTCCATCCAACTCGAGCTGAACCGCGGTGCTGGTGCTGGGGGCTGACAACGAATGATACCGGTGGTTGTCAAGCACACACTTCCTACACCGTTTTTCCCAAGTTTCCCAATCGGCTGGGGATACTCTCTTTGCACGCTGAACCAACTCAACGGCCTCGGAATGTATTGAGCAGAAGAATTTGTAGAGCTTGAAAGACTGGGCCTGACAATGGATTAGCCGACGGTATGACGCAATTTCGTGACGGAAAACGAAAGCAATGGCGACAATGACGAGACCAAGAGAATAGGGAGGACTCGGGACTCACTCGATCGACGAACATCGAGACAACGATTTGAATTGCGAGCTCAAGCGTATCGTGCTTGGGCATATCCACGTACGCGTACTCATCCTCAGTATCAAACCGAAACTTTGATCCCAAGGGGGTCAGCGCTTCTTTCAAGTCATCGACAAGGCGTTCATGGAAAGCAAGAATCTTGCTGGAGTTCCGACAGAGTAGTTGAATGTCTTCGTCCGTAAATACGGGACGGGTGAACGGCAATTCTTTCTCAATCTCGGCGCGATCGATTGTTCCAAGACTTCGGCGGATGGTGGACGGTGAATTAATGGGCGAGGGAGGGGGGTTCGGGGGTAGTCCTTGTGTATGAGTGGAGTTGAAAGTGGAAGGGGAGGGAGACGGTGTCTGCTTGGAGGGTGATGGAGATGTTCCAAAGTACGAGGAAACGGAGCGAGAAGTGACCGCATGAGGCAGCTGCTGTAAATATACCTGCGGAGAGTTAGTAGAGGTCCGAAGCTGACGACGAGTAGTGCATACATTGACGAGGGTCCGCAAATCTCGCAGGTATTTCGCCTCTGTCTTCAACAATTCCATGAGAGCGTGGTACCTCCTCAGATCTTCATGCCTCTCCAACTTTTTCGCCTTTGCGATCGTCTCAAGTTTTTGCTGCTGCCTGGACATGTCGTCTTCATCATCGGATCCTAACATGAACGATCTCCGAACCGGTTTGGTCCGGGGTTTTGGTGGTTTCGGTGCGGTTGAGACTCGCGAGGAAACGGCCGGGAAGTCCACTCTTTGAGGAGTAGAATCATCTTCAGGTGAAGGGGTTTTGGCAATAGGGATGCCATCCAAGATGATAATATCCTTGAGTATGCAGGGGGACGGTGGGGGACCGGGAAGCTGCCCAGTACCGAGGGATGTCGATGGGACCGGGATGGTAGGTACCGTAGCAGATCTGACGCGATTGCGTGTGCCGGAATGACCCTCCGGCAATCCCACATGCAGCCGGTTCAGGGTAGATTTCGATCGTTTACGCCTTACCCCTCCAACAGGGTTCTGGTAGAAGTTGAAGGGAGAAGCGGGTGGGTTTGGGTTCGCGCTCGAGGTTGAGGTGGTGATTGCCGGAGTATGGACGGGCGAGGCGAGAATCGGTGTCAATGGTGTAAGCGTAAACGGAGAGGTGAAACTCCCACGGGCACCCCGAATGGCGTCATCTTTATTCTGCGTGGGAGCGTCGGTGGGGTGGTCTGGGAGTACTTGTCGTCGTGAAACCGAGCGTCCATCGAGGAGTCCCGGCGGTCTGGGGAGTGGGCGAACTCCAGTAGCCATACCACGGGTACAATAGCTTCAACAGCAGAGATGTTAGGCTTGGACATGGCGCCCGAGAGTAAGATGGAATACGGACTTTGTGAAACCGAGCCGCGGTCCTCAACGTAGGAGGTGCGTCAGGTGGAGCAGGTAGCCTTGAGGCTATCGGGATGCGGCGCCAAAGGTGGTGACGCCGTGAGGACTGGCGAGCGAGTTGCCGGGGATGAAATTGGGTTGGAAGGAGGCGATGTCCAGGAGACAAGCGTTACGTTCAATCTTGTTGGATTGAACCCTTTTTGAATATACCCGGGAAGCGAACAGGAGGCGAACTAGCAAACCTCCCTTGCCTCGGAGATCGCACCACAAAGGCCTGGGGGTGACCAGGGTGTGTTGTGGAGGGAAAGGAGAGGAAGATGACCGTGCGAGCGTCGAGCTCGTTGGCAAAACCAGCCAGAGGAGAGGACGTTTGACACAATCGCTCTTGACGGGCTCGGCACGTGCCTTGACAGGGAAGCCCGTCGCCGAGAAGCCACGGGGGGAAAAGCGCTCGTGAATTCCCCGCACAATACAACGATTACACTGGCAACAATAGTAGAAAAATTCAAAAGAAGGAGAGGAAAGCACCCTGGAAACTTGTATGAAGAGGAAACACCACCCCACACACCGTCAGCACCAAGATAAACGGTTGGCCCCGCAAGCTGAGCCTGAATGAAGGTACGATCCCACGCTTGTCAGTGGCTCAGCTGCGGCCTGACTCCTAAGCAGCCCTCCACTCAGTCTCCAGAGGATCAGTATAGATCCTTCACGTCGTCTGCGCGTGGCACGAAGATGATATTCCGGGCCTCTGCCTCTCGCTGCCGCCCCATCTCCTTGTCCAGGAACCCACAGAGCAACCCAATCTTCTCGTTGGCGAAAACCCTGAACAGATCCTGGTTGCCAGGTGGGCTATCCTGTATCAGGTTTGGACATGAATTATTTCGTTCTATCAACGGGTTGTGGGGGAAACCCGCCACTTACTTGTGACGGCCGCTCAGAAAACCGCTCCACCCCCGGTCGCTCGAGCGCAGGAACTCCTGTCGCAGAAAGGTGGACGAGTTCCGGAAGTTTTCTGATCGCATGGTGTATAGAATCCAACGAGAGACCGTCGCAGTGCGAGAGGTGCAGCCGTTCCAACGTCGGGGTGTGTTCTGCGAGGAAGAACACCGCGTTATCTGTCAACTTGCGGAGTTGAACGAGGCTGAGTCTCCGAAGCGATGGCAGTGTTGCCAATTCCAATACAGCCAGATCACCGAGATTGCTGCAGACTGTAGATGGGAATCTATTATGAGCGTCTACCTTAACCTTGGGAATCATGATGGGAACCCACAATTTACGTCGACGGACCGGAGTCGCGTGCAAGCACGCACCAGCCGCACCACCCCAATATCAGTTATTTTTGATACGTGAGCCATGGCAAGCACTTCCAAGTTCTCGCCCAACGTGCAAATCGAATCTATCGTCTTGTCCGTCAGGTGTGCACACCCGGAGATGGTGAGCGTCTGGATCTTGGTCGCGTTGGAGATAATGCCAGCCATCGCGTCATCCGTGATCTTGGTGCAGTAACCCAAATCCAGGACGCGAAGGTTGTCGGGTGAATAAGCCGGAGGTAGAATAAGTGGAGGGAATAGCGTCGTAGATCCAGTAATAGAATCCTTCTCGTCCCCAGGTGTCGGCTGCCAATAGGGTACCGAAGTGTTCTCGTCCACGAACGCCGGGAAGGCGTTCGCGGTGAGCTGTTTGCACCTGGTCAACTTGAGCCTGCGGAGTCTCCTCGTGAAAGTCCAAATATCCCTGATCGACATGGCGGTTAAGCCCTGGCATGAATCCAATTCGAGCTCGGACAGCCTGGGACACGACTTGACGAGTGCAGAAATCGCAGAGTCCGTGATGCCGGGGACACCGCTCAGCCTGATCCACTCCAACGTCGTGCATTTGGCCGCGAGTTCCAACACGCCCTCGTCCGTGATGTGGCTACAGCCTCCGAGGTCGAGACCGCGCAATTTCGTAGCTGTTGCAGCGAGAATGGCGATCGTCCGATCCGAGGTGTCCTCTATTCCAGACAGTTGCACGACCTCGAGGTTGACGCAGTTCGGGATGAAGGAGGCGATTTCTTCGTCGGTGATGTCGGTGTAGTCACCAGTCGGGAAGAGGATGTGCCGGACCCTCTCGAGTTCATCAGGACCAGGAACTCTAGATACGACCTTCATGGACTCGGGGATGGGGTTTCTCGCATTATGCGGACGTAATAATTTCATGCCCCGTCGGAGGCTGAGCCGCTTAGCGAGCGGGAGTGGAGACATCGCCGAGAATTTCATCGTCGTTGTTGGGCCAATATACGGATGGGGACTGGTGTAGTCGAGTTGGGTGAAATGAAGGAAGGGGACTGAATCCACGCCGGAGGACATGCGAGGATTAGAATAAGATTATCGCCTGCATCGTGTACGGCGGGTGGCCCACTGGTCCGCGACCCGTTCGACCCGACCTTTCTGATCTCGACAACCGCCATCATGCCCTCCAACTCCAGCGTATCCCTCTCCTCCACAAAGACCGTCACTCCCTCCACCTTTGGGGCAGACAAACCAAGCCAGCAACCGCCTGATCAGTCGTCCAGCAGGATCCCAGTCACCCCTGCCGTCCTCCGAGGTATCTTCGCCTCGTCGAGAACCGTCTTTGAGGAACGGTCTATTTCGCGGGCGGCCTTCTTCAGGCAAGTTCCTCCAGTTCTCTCTGGTGAAAAACCGCCCGTCAGGTCTGCTCAGCGACCATTGCCGTACCGTATTTCTCGCCTGTGAATAGATTCTCGGCTTTCCTCGTCAGCTGTCTTGCGATCAGCCTATTCGCGGCTCGAGGGAGAGTGTTGAAGAACAGCGTAGCCCTTCTCGGCGTAGCCAACAAACAATGAAACCGCCCGTTTCCCAGTTCCTCTCATTATCCATTACCTACCCACTCATCAATCAAGATGGCATCTTGTTTCGCTATTACTCAATCCAATCACCCTGAGAACACCTCTACAAACCCCCGCTGATGCGAGAGTACGGCCACTATCTTTGAAGAGAACTCCAACGCGCTTCCACCGTCGAATGCAACGAGGTCGTCCAAGCCACCGTCGGCGACATCATCCAACCCGAGGATCTTCTCGATGTTGGTGCTGACAAATGCATATGCCTGTTCACGGCTGATCATCCCGCCCGCTTCCAATGCGCTCTATTCATGGGGTCACTCGGAGACGATCTATTTCTGCGTCGAAGTACATACCCATGCCATGTTGAATCGGGTGTTCTTCGCTTGCGAGGCATATAGTCCTCTTCCGAGCCCGACCGTCACGTTGTGCGAAAGAAGGGTTGTGACGTCAGTTTCCCTCGTGAGTGGTGGTCCGTCGAGGCTGTTCAGCGATACGATAAGGAGCGAGTCGGAAGGGAAGCTGGTCATTAACTCACACTCTGCGTCCACTCCATACGATTGGAAATGGACGTGGAGGGTCTAGGATGACGCCGATTTCGTGTTCGCCTGCGGAGTTGATGTCCGTAAGGAAGGAAACCTTCCTATGAATGAGGAGTCACATACCAAGTTCCTTTGCAATCAAATGAGCTTCTAAGCCACCAACGAAACTCATCCTCATCTTACTCCCCCACTTCTTCTCCACCTCCACCTTCAGCTGAACAAGGGTCGCCATAATGTCCGCACTCAGAACACCGACGATAAATGGAATTTCTCCCTGAAATCCTCGCGTAAGCATGACTACAAACTCTCTCAGATGAAATCTTACCTTTGCGGCCTTCACAAACCATCTACTCGCTTCTGAGTCCCCCTCTGCAAGGAGAAGCCTTCGGAGTATTTCAATCTGAGTGCTGACGCTGGCTGGCTGGATTCTCTCCACCGCCACGTGAAGTGCAGTGATCTTCTTCACAATTGCTCCTTTCTCCAAAGAGCCGGCTGTGCCGAGCCTGAACGTCACCGAGAGGCCCCCAACGGATGGCACTGGGAATGTTTGAGGCGTATTACTGAGGTAGCTCGTCGAGGTCGTCACCCCTCCAATCCTGTAGACCGACCTACGTGCGCGGAGTTGCAGCGTTAGTCCCTGGATGAACCAAAAGGGGCTCGATGAAATCCTACAAGGCGTCCCTGGTTCCAAAGTTCAATGCATCGACCACTTGAACGAGCCCGAGTTCATCCCCCGTGATCTCGGGAACTTCACCGACAAGCGGATCGAAGCCGGGACCACCATCCCCAGTCGACGTTTCCGCCTGCATCTCCCCTATGCCAAGGATCGAACCAAACGTCGTAAAACCTGGCGAGATCGATCCACCATGGAGGCTGATCCTCATCATATCCTGCCCATTGAACAGGCCGAGGCATGCTTCACTGTCACGGCTATGAGCCGTACAAACTATACGACCATCTTTCACGACGACGACCCCAAGACCTTCACCAAAGTCACGGTCCACGCGCTCCGCGGGGGTGGTTTTGGGGCGAAGGGTGTCCCTGGTCCAGAGCTCCCTAACATGAGTGAACATAACAATACCAGGTTTCCTCTCCCCCTCAGGAGGAGGAAGACCCTCCCACTTGACTGTTTCTTCCCTCTCTTTTTCCCAGTCCGGGGTTTTTGGCGCGTGGCTCCGACTCTCGTTCACTCTCACGCCGTCGGTATTCTTAACCTCCAGGATCCCATCGACCCAGACCATCTGTGGGGTGGCACCCAATTGCAGGGGATGGGAGTCCCACAGGACGATATCAGCATCATACCCCTGCTTCACGTGCCCGATGCGGTGGCCCAATCCGATGACTGAGGCGGGGACAGAGGTCACGGATGCGATCGCAAGGTGAGAGGGAAGAGAGAAGTAGTGTGCTTGTTGAGCTTCGAACATCAGGTGGCGGGCATTGAGCACACCGTGGTCGGACTAAAAGGACAGGGTGAGTAGAGAGCAGCAGGGAGTGCGTTCAAGGAATCGTACTTTCATCACTACCTGGAAACCATGGTCAGATAGTACACGTGGGGCAAAGTCTGATTCTCTGTACACTTCACGGGCCACGCTGTATGCCGCCTTTTAGTATCGGCCAGAGGTGCAGCTCGTATCTTACTTGGAAACACCCGCGAAGAGCGCAATGGCGGGTGGTCCCCCATACCTCGACCGTTGGTGAGTGCACATGTTGGACCCACGGTATCAGGCACTCACATCTTCTTCAGGAGGTCAGGAACGAGATAGGTCTCAGACGCATGGTGGAAGGAGGCAAGAGGGAACTTGAACTCATTCGTCAGCTGAAAAATTATAATAATCAACTGAGACTTCTGAAGGCAGTTTGGTGGCGCGAAGGTTATACCCGGACGATCCCATCCAGATCTACAGCTTCGTAACAATGATTTGAAATCTGGGTTCCCGTTAGCACATCCAGGGTAACCCAAAACGAATCGGAACAGGTACCTTGACTCGTCCGCGGAGCACATCCACCAACATCTCCCATCGTAAATCATCCGGGAAAGGTTTTAGTCCCAAAATGTCCCACTCCCCAGCCTCTGCGAGGCGACAGTACTCGTCTTGGGCGTCTCTCAGTTTACGGGCTTGTTCATAAGCTAAACGGAAGGTCCAGATGTGGTCCATGCGGTTGCCCCAACGACTAAGGTTTTCTCCACATGCCTGCCTAGAGTTGTATCCTTCAGATATGTGATCGTGTTATACATGTTTTGCGACGTACTTCATATGACGCCAGCGCGGAGGTGACCCTGCCTCCAGCTTCGAGCCGTTGTAGGAGTGGTGCGGCTCCAGAGCCATAGATGAGGGACTACGCTCCCTGGTGCTTCGGGTTTTAATTATGAATGCTTGTCCACCTGGGGAAACTTGAGTATTAACACGGCTGTGGGATTCTACAAGCTCACCGATGTTATTCTGGCTTCCTGGAAGGATCTGAGCGGTCGTGACACCTCCAGCAAGGACGAGGCGGAAAGATTCATCGTGTGTATTAAAACCGTCGACGCTCCTCATATGGGCGGCAACCGGTGTGTGTCCCGTAGTCAAATCGATGGCGCCTGTAAAACGCGTCATTAACAATTTGCGACGCGACGGAAGAAAAAGGCGTCAACCCCAAAGAACAGGAGACGCCATGACACCCATATGGTTATGGATATCAACTGTACCATTATCAGATAAGATTAGACGTTGGCGGGAGTGAGGGCCTACCCAGTCCTGGAGTTATCCAAGCCCCTTTCGCGTCATACACCTCAACGAGCAGCGCTTCTGGTATTATTTCGCTAGGAATGTGGCCAATAGCCTTGATAATCCCACCATCGAGGAAGATGTCCCCCAACACGACCATACCATCTCCGTCGCCTGTCCATGTAGTGGCATTTCGTATCAACGTAGGCTTAGTGCCGGGTTGAAATCTATCCGAGGCCGTTCTCGTATAGAAGTCGGCAGGAGGCCCGGCCGGAACTTTCAATGCTGCACATGTCCAAAGAATATCTTCTCTGTGCGTCACTAACGGAAGTGGATTCGGATTTTGCTGGAGCAGTTTCCAGATGGCCCACAACGGACCACTCAGGCCTAGCAAGATGCAACCGAGTAGCCTGTTTAAGAGCCTACTCCTGCCCTTCATGAGCAACGGTCGAACGGGAACAAGAGCGGGATGATTCGGGTCGCTGAGTCGGTTTCGGCGCTCAATTCCGATCTTGCACCAACGCTCTCCATGCCTCACCCGATAGTCGAGATTAGCGAGTTGACCCAGCTCGTCGCAGATCACCTGCTCCTCGACGGTCAGCAAGGTCTCATATCGCTCGCGTGCACCTGTAGGGCTCTGGAGGAACAGGCGCTCAGCACCCTGTGGTCAAAACAATCGTCGCTGGAGACACTCATCAAGAGCACCTTGCCACCGAACGTGTTGACCCCCCGGCCGGCTCTGCGGCGAGACGACACCCTCCTCTCTGAATTTCAGGCTGGATTCCAGCCTACTCGGCGGCCACCACAGGTGTGTAATAGTGGCCGTCGCCTGGCCAGTCTCTGATGGGTGTGTTCAGCCCACAAGGGCGGAGTGGGATAGGTTCCGACGAAATGCGTCGTGGATGCGGCGACTCCGCTTGGAACCGCGCTCGAACGTTCCGGAACAGGTTCTCTTTATGATATCGAGCAATTTATCAAATGGAATTCTGTTCCCTGGGCTGCGGGACTTGTCTTGGACGGTCCAACCACACACCCTACCTTTTTATCGCCTTTTTCTCTCTCCCAACTTGACAGAGTTCTCATTCCTATACACGCCACCCCATGGGGCTGACATCCCAGTCGAGATTCTTCCGACCATAACATCGATGATCCTGGAACTCGAAACTTTCCCTCTTCGAACTTTCCATTTTTTCCCGCATCCTCCTGCACAACCGTGCCGGAGCCTGGAATCCGCCGTTTCCTCCGCTGTCCTTCGATGCGGTCCCTCTCTCGAAATCCTATTCTTATCACCCCCGTTGTCGGATGCGGCAGTTCAGCACATCGTGCGACTTCCCAACCTTACCGAATGGTACGCGATGAGTGGGCCGCCTAGAGTATCCGACTTGTCTCTATCCAATGCTTTTCCCCAACTCGATTTCCTCCAGTTACGTGAAGAAGCATCACTCGAATGGCTTCCTCTTTTCGAGGCGACCGCAAAGCACACCTCCTCAAGGGAGGACGCCCATATACGGTCACATCATGGACCTTGCCAAAAGCTCACAACCCTGCAGTGTTCGGTACAAGTTTCAGTCAATACTGCGTTTATGGCCCCCATCATGCTATTCCATGGGCTGGTATATCTTTTACTGGAATCTGTCTGTCCTACCACGGGTGGGTGTATCTTCGGTTTGACGGACGACGATATCGAAGAGATCGCGACCGCGCTGCCTCGCTTGAGGGAAGCCTTGTTCGGATGGGTATGTTCCGCCAATTCATGCCGAACCACCGTCTCCTCCCTTGTTTCCTTTTCCACCCACTGCGAGAATCTGGTTAACCTGGAAATCCACTTCAATACGACAAACCTTCGCGAAGACCTCGACTCTATTTCAGTGGACCCTCGGCTTGACGATTCGTCTTCATCCTCTGAGCGTGAACCCCTCCTTCTGGTATTACAGGACGCACCAATTAAGATCAATGGGGAAGAGATTGGGTCGGTGGTGGCGGGTTTCCTGAGGATCTTTCCTTCATTGGAAGCTTTTAGTGGGGATACCCCCATCTTGAAGGAGCTCAACGCGAGGCTGATGGATAAGAAGTGACGGACGGCCAGGTTCACCCGACCCCCCGTTTCGTGCTCCGTAAGTTTCATATATAAACTCCTTCAGCCCAAGCGTCCAAGCCGTTGATCGCATTCGACCAGATATTATCCCGCTGGGCAGGTGCAGGGCATGCGGGGCCAATCACACCAAGTATTTGTTCTATGGTACGGTAGATATTCAATGATCCAATTGTAACGCACGGTGTCCGACCTAAGACAATCTCGTCTACTTTGGTGGTGACCGCAACACCGTCCATTCCGCTTTGCAAGTACGCGTACCAGTAAACCTGATTCGTTATGCTCGCGGGATCCCCAATGTATCGGGCATGTCTCACATCCTTCAGAGTCACAAGCATACGCCCGCCACTCAGGGACGTTTGGCGCTTGGAGATATACAAAGAAGGGTCACTCAGATGGATTCCTCTTTCTGGGGAAACCGCACGTTGCACTCCTTCAGGACAGGATACTCATGCACCGTCACATCGCAGACCTAGCCAACAACTTACCTCCCTGAACTCTTGGGTGGAGGTTTCGGTCGATGCGGCCATATTCAGATGTATATGTTCTACTGATTCGTGTTGGGTTCCATTTCTTCCCTCCCCTCCCATTCCACTCATGACAAGAATTTAAAGCAAGTATCTGGAAATCCAGTTCGATACGGCCGGTCTTCGTGACAACCTCGACAGAATACCGGAGAATCCACTGCTTCGTGGCTTGCGTGCCCTTCCAGAGTGTCGACTGGAGCGGTCGACGGTATCGTACGCACCGCTTTGGATAGGAGAGGCGAATTATGGACCCTGGTGTGTGGTGCCCCACGATGGGACCGAAGAGGACCGGGAAACCGTGAACCAGTGGGCCGCTGGTAATCCCAGAACATCCATCCCCACCCTGACTCTCGCGTACTCCCTGGTTCGTGGATGTGTCCCACGTCCACCCGTCGGACCAGGGCATATCCTAGACCTGTCAACCGACAAACGTAATTCCTAGTCACCGATGTAACACAGAAAAATAGTGGTGATCGCGTGCCAGACGGCCGAAAAAGTCAAGGGACAGCCAATAGATCCAGGTCCCAAAACCCGTTCATATTCCATAAAGTGTTCTCTTATTGGCTAACATCAAGTGGGGATACCTTGATTCATCCTTGGTGCCGTCCTCCATCGTAGCTAAAGAGAATACCATCGGCAGCTTGCAATCGGGGGGTCCGGATCGGAAGTCGGACTACTTCCGGTTTTCGATGATCACAGGTGCCTCGGTTTTCTCCGCATCCACCTCCGCCCGACTCTCCGAGACCAGCCCTAAACTGTTTCCTAAATCCGTTGATGGCCACCCCCTCCACCTTGACCTCCGACATCCAACGTTCAATACAACAAGCCGTTAACAATGCACACGTCGCCCTGAACAATCCAGGCGGGGCCGTCAAGGTCAAGCAGAAGAAACGCAAAAGGGGTGGCGAGGACCCCCAGGACCGATCCACGTCTGGAGACGGCGAAGTGACGGGACGGAAAAAACCCAAGAAAAAGAAAACCCCTCCTCAGGATGGTTCTGCTGCAATCGCCCAGGACTTGCCGACTGGAGAGTCTTCCGTCTCATCCGAGCCACCGCAACCCGCAGAGAAACCCGTGAAAAAGAGGGGGAAGAAGGGCAAGGAACGCGATACTGAAATACCGATAGATCCAGCCTTGACTGCGAATAGCGAAAGCCCCCCTGATCCTCAAACAATTGCTTTCCTCCAGGCTTTGGTCGCCGCCGCCAACCCCACCAATACCCAGCTCATGCAGACCCAGCCTCCAGTGGATCAGCAGCTCATCCATCCTCCTTTCGACCCCCACGCTCAGATAATGTTCCCAGGCCATTTCATACCAATGATTCCTGGTTTTCCATATCCTATGCAGCCTGGTTTTCTCGATCCCGCAGGCATGGCCAACGGTGCTTCAGGCCGGCTTTCGCTCCCAGAGCTGGTGTCTCATGCGAACGAGGAGATTATGCAAGGTGTAGACCTAGCCAAGTTACAAGGAGTACTTCAGGTACTGGGCGATGCCGCTGCCGCTGCAGAGCAAACCCAGGATATGCTGCATGTTCCCCCTGGGTTTCAGGGGATGCCACCGCCTCCGACCCTCCCCCCAACGAAACAGAACCCTGCGCCATCTCACACAATTCTTGGCCAACCATCCAAAGCCAACAAACCTCCACCGCCTCCTGACTGGCAACAGTTCGCGAACCCTGCGCATGCGGAACTCCTCGCCACAAAGTGGATGAACACCACCAAACTGAAGGAAATGGCTCAAACCGAAGGTCTGTTTCGTTCTTGGACCCGTTTGTGCGCCTGTGCTGAAGGGTGCCCAAGGACTCGTCTACCGACAAGGAAAGTTTTCTGATATAGAAGAGTCTCAGCTGCGCAACGCCATTGAGAATTACAGAATAGTGAGTCGCTGACGGTCTTCTGGCGTCTCAGCCACTGAGACAAATTCTCAGAGGAATGGGTTGACGCCAGAACAACTAAACGAGGTCATATTCGCCAAAGAAAAAACAAAGGACAAGGAATTTTGGCAGGAAATCAGTGCGTCATTCCAGGCGTGCAGGTTTTTTTCTCTCACACGGAGGTGCAGCTACTGCGGTACCCCTTCGACCGATTGTGGCCGTCTACCACCACGTTAAACGGGTGTATCATCCTCTTCGCGGGCAAGGGAAATGGTCTGATGAACAGGATACCCTGCTAGAACAGTATGCCACCATCTACCGCTCCTGACCACCCGTTGACGATAGACTCTCATATCAGGACCGTCAACGAGTTGGGACAACAGTGGGAGAAAGTTAGTGTCCATGTCGGGAGAACGGCCGCCGATTGTCGTGACCGATATCGCAACCACATTCAAGGTAGAGCGCAGCGTAACACAGGTACGATTGTGATGTCAAGGGCTCCCATTTGTTGCTGACGGTCACTAGGTGCGTGGTCGAAAGAGGAAGAGGTCCAATTAACGGCGATCGTTAAGGAGATGATGGAGAAACAAGGTAAAGACGTGGACAGTGATATTTTCTGGGGAGTTGTCAGCCAGAAGATGGGCGGGAAACGTGGAAGGCAACAGTGCCGAAATAAGTGGTCAGATCTTTCATCTCCATCCATTGCTGCGTTGAGGTTGACACGGTCTCCAGGACGGACTCTTTGAGCAACGCTCTCAAGAACGAAGGAGAAAAACCAAGGTGGACTGCCCAAGATGCATACATCTTAATCCACAAGTTTGTTCCCTCCCCCTACCGCCGGTACTTACTCAAACTCATCCATGTATTGTTTCGTAGGGTTGACTCCCTAGACGTCCGCCACGACTCAGAAATCGATTGGAAAACCTTCCCAGACCCAGATTGGAACTTTTGGAGTCCTCACCTCCTTCAACGCCGTTGGATGACAATGAAAAGGGGCATCAAGGGTCACGAGAACATGACCCATGCAGGTTCGTTCCGTTCCACTTTACTCCAAATCCAAGTTAACATGTATGTGTCGACCACCACTAGAAATGCTGGACGTTTTGAGGGAGAAGAAAGCGAGCCACCTTCCTGCATATTCGATCCATTCTCCCAAGAAAAAGTACAAGAGCGACGATATAATTGAAGACGACGAGGAGGATGATTCAGTTCAAGCTGGCCCTAGCTCATCCAAGAAAAAATAGTTCGATGTTTTATATAACTCTCCATCTGTTCCGGACAGAACGGGACGAACTTGAAGGTCCCGTCGGATGTCACCGGGCAGCACCTCGCGTTTCGCTTTGACGGCTTGTAACGGGTATTTTCCGATACTTAGTTAGATAGCCAAGTTAAAGCATAACGATACATCCAAGAGGTTAATGGGGGAGGGTATCAGAATAAATCGACTAGTCCTCTCTGCGGCGAAACGACAGCGGCAACCTTGCTTGAAAGGTCGAATAGGCTTCCCCCTTCGAATGCAACGAGGTCGGCATCTTCATTGTCATGTTCAATCCCAAGAAGTTTGTCGAGGTTAGTAGATGCGAGGGCATAGGCTTGACGTTTGTTCACATAACCGCTCGACTCCAAACCGGCCTGCGTATACCGTACATGAGTTTTCAATGAGCAACAGTGTAAGAAGCGGAGCGAACCCAGGTAAGATCAAAACGAGCGTTCTTGGCGAAATCAGGAGTCGTGACGCCGATTCCGACGAGAACACCGGCACTTTGCAACTTCGTGATGGCGGTGTCAGATGAGATAGGAGGTCCGGGTAAACTACTGAGTGTTAGAACCGGATAGTGCGTAAAGAAGGGAGGATACGAACATTCTGCGGCTATCCCAGGTAGCAGGGTATGGTCGTGGAGAGGTAAGGATAACACCGACGTTCGCCTCGGCTATACCGTCCCGTTAGTCCGCAGCAGGGACGATGCCTGGAGAGACGTTACCAATATCCTGAGCGAGGAGGTGAGCCTCAGATGCTCCGCTGAACACCATCCTGATCGTGGAGTTCTTGGCGCCTTCCACCTCCGCCTTGAGTTTCAAGAGGGTCGCCATAATATCCGCGCTTTCCACTCTCACGACAAGAGGTATCTCGCCCTAGAATAGAAAGAAAAGAAATAACCAGGTGTCATTCACAGGCGACACAGGTATCTCGGAAAACAACCCACATTAGTTACATTTCCGAACCAGTACCCGGTGGCACTGTCGCTGGTGACCCTTTCGTGTGAGCCGAGCAACAGGTTTCGCAAAACATTTATCTGGGTGCTGGTGCTGACATATCCAGATACCCACGGGTTACGTTCGATGGTAACATGCAACGCGGCGATCTCCTGAACCACAGCACCCTTCTCCAGTGCATGACGGGCCCCGGTACGAATGACAGCCGATAGACCACCGATGAAACCAGAATACGACGCTAAAGAAACAATGGCATAGGTAACCCCGGCCTCATACGCGGACCTGATCGTGACAAGGTTAGATATGGTGAGAACGGTCTAGGTTTTTCGCACTCACAAAGCGCTCCTGGTCTGGAACAACAAAGCGTCCGAAGCCCTCTCCACTCCTCCGATATCCCCCACAATTCCGGGTACATCCTGGATCAACGCATCGTATGGTTGGCCAGGTCCAGTCGATGCTTCCTGCTCGATTTCCTGCAACCCCAAGACTGAACCAAACGAAGTAAGACCAGGGGAGATAACTCCTCCACCCAAGTTCGTCCGTTTTGAGTCCGAGCTCATAAGCCCGGCACAAGAACCCGAAGATCCCATACAGGTGACTTTTCCCGAGCCGATGACCACGACCTGGTCTTCTGGGTCCAAGTCCTCGAGTCCTGCATTGATCTGCTGGACAATTCCATGCTCCGGATGCCGAACCCAGAGTTCCGACACGTTTGTAAACACGACCGTGTCGTGGACCTGGATACCTCCGAGTGGAGGAAGACCCTCCCACTCAATGGCTTTACGACGTTCTTCGTCCCAGTTCGGAACTTTGGGAACTTCCTGCCAACCAGGATCCTCCTTGCCTTTCCCAACCGGGACCTCATGCTGGGAACCACCCTTCTGTACCGCAATAGGAACTTCAAGAACGCCATCGATCCAAACATTGACGGGGGTAGCACCCAACTGCAGCGGGTGAGTGTCCCAAAGGACGACGTCTGCATCACTCCCCTCGCGGAGATAGCCGATACGATGAGAGAGACCAGCTGCGGTCGCAGGCGTGGTGGTGACAGAAGCAAGGGCCAAATTCGCGGGGAGTCCGTAGTAATGGGCTTGTTGAGCCTCGAACAGCAAGTAACGAGAGTTGGTGACAGGGTGGTCGGACTAGATGGGGGGCGTCAGACACAAGTCAACGGTCGAGCACCATAGGAGGTCGTCACCTTCATAACAACAGGGATACCATTATCCGCCAACACCCTCGCAGCGAATGGCGAACCGCGATATGCTTCCCGTTTATATCTGCTCCGATATCAGGAACCCCAAAACGGACCAAAGTCTATTGAAACGAACCCTCCGTGCACGGCAAACATAGCAATGGTCGGCGTTCCACCATATCTATACCGAGAGTTCGTTAGTGACGAGTATCATGTCGTTCGGGGTGTGCACCAACGTTTTCTTCAACACCTCAGGGACGAGATATGCTTCATGAGCATGGTGGAAAGACGCAATGTTGAACTTGAACTCGTTGGTGATCTTTATAAAAGGGTCAGCACGTAGACTGCGGTCACCGCCAGATCATCCTTACACGAATGAGGTCGTCGAGATCAACTGGTGGCACACTAGGGAATCAATATCACCGCGCCATGCACGTCGAGAAATACCTCACCAGCCTCATAGCAGTGATTTGAGATCTAGTCAAAATCAGCAGGCGCCAAATCATAGCCAGGCTGTTTGACAAACCTTGACGCGTCCACGCAATACATCCACCAGTATCTCCCATTGAAGGTTCTCAGGGAAATCCTGTCCACTCGGGGAATCCCAGTCCCCAGCCTCAGCCTTTCGACAATAATTATCTTGCGCATTCTTTATCCCCTGCGCCTCATTGTACGCTGAACGGAAAGACCAAATCGCGTCCATCCTGTTTCCGTATTGCCGCAAGTTCTCCCCACAAGCCTGCCTAGGATGCAAGTCGTTAGCCCAGCATCGAACGCCGGTAAGCTATGCCCGCACTCACTTCATGTGTCTCCACCTTGGGGGGAGGGAAGGATCAAGCGTGGACCCGTTCAAACTGTGAGGAGGTTCGATGACCATAGACGAAGGCGATCGTTCCGGGGTCTTCCTGAGCTTGACCACGAATGCCTGACCACCTTGAGCATTTCCACTTCCAGGGAGCACCTGAGCGGAGGTGACGCCCCCAGAGATCGTGAGCTCGAAGGAATCGTCGTGGGTGTTGAACCCGTCGATGCTCCTCAACCACGGGATAATTGGACCTTTGTGACTGTTCGTACTTTCGGAACCTAGGTGATGATGTTGGTTCCAGAGAAGGCGAACTCCGTACGACCATACATACCGACGAGTATCGGGGCGCTCATAACCCCCAGGTGCGAGTGCAGGTCAACTGATCAAAGAGAAAACTGTCAATACTTCTACAAAACGCGCGAAGGGAAGCTCACCCAAACCAGGCGTGACCCATTTTCCACCAGCATCCACGAACTTGACCAACTGATTATGCTCCCTCGAGTTCCTCAGCTTCTCCAGAACATCTTCCTGTTCTTCAATCCCCCCAACCCCAACAACGATCCCCTTCTCCAACCAAACGAACCCATCCACAACTTCCGTACCGTTCTTCTCCCCAGTCCAAATCCTCGCGTTATAAATGATAGTCGAAGGGGTACCAGGCGTGTACCTATCCGAAACCGTCCTGGAGTTGAAATCCTTGGGGGGGCCAGCGGGTACCTTCAAAGCGACACACTTGTCCAATATCTCCCCCGCATGGAATGGAACGCTCTTGAACCCCGCACCACGCGACGAGCCCACCAGAGACCTGGTTCCCAAAATCCCAAAGTTGACAGATAACGAAACAGAAGTGAACACGGCGAGAGCGACGACGGAAGCTAACAACCTGGTCGGCCTCTTCCGCTGAGGACGGTCAGGTCGGACGGAAGGCCCAGGAAGGGCATCCCATTCAGACTCCTTGGTCATGACTTGAGTATAGGAATGTTGGGTGGAATCAATCCGCGGACTCTCCCCCGATGGCTGCGCGGTCACCGGTCACGGGTGATGGTACGGGTTAGCACTTTGACGCGATCGCGATCATCCCATGTGGTCCCGGGTGCCTCTTCTTTCAGAATAGAGATCCGAAAATTCAGAACGGAAGGAACAATACATACACAGTGTTACACATAGTCAACCAAAACCATAAAATAGGGTATGTACGCGTCGACAAGAAATGGCATAGGGCCCGTGTGCGGAGTAAAGGGGAGTGATTTGGGGATTACATGCGGGTCTTGACGGAGTTTGTTCTCTCCAAGATCTTCCGCCGAGCCTCCTTGGCCTTGTCCCTCAGTAACCTCCTCAACAACTTTCCACTCGGGTTCTTTGGAATAACATCGATAAACACAATACCGCCAGTCAAGTGTTTATACGGCGCCTTCGCGTCCGCAACGTACTATTGAACAACAATAAGTTTCATCAGAGCGGTCCCCGCGTACATGACCCGACAATCTCGAGCACGAAACCATACCTTGGATATCTGAGCTTTCACACGCTCCTCCTCCCCCCGCTTGATCCTCTCCTTTGCCTCGTCACTCGGGGCGATAAACGCGAACGGAACTTCTCCGCTGTACTCATCTGGTACCCCAACGACGCAAACATCGGATACAAACGAGTTGTTCAGGAGATGGCCCTCGAGTTCCGCTGGTGCAACCTGGAAACCGCGGACTTTCATAATTTCCTTGAGACGGTCAACGATGAAAATATCGTTGTTGGAGTCGATGATAGCCTCGTCGCCTGTGCGGATCCATCTGGGAATGATACACTTAGCCAATCCCAAAGGGAGCATTCATGAATTTCATACCCGTCTACAAAAGTTTCTTTCGTACTAGAAGAGACAAAAGAATTGAGGTCGAGTTACGTGGGAACACTGGGCAAGAGAGATTACTCACGCTTGCTCGTTATTGGTATACCTCAACGCGTTCGACGGACTATAGACCACCAACTCTCCTTGTTCTCCTGGCCCGCCGTACGTCCCATCGGGCCTGAGCAACCTCGCACGAACACCTGGTATGAGCTGTCCAGCAGATCCCAAGGTTCCGACCTTCTTGAGCAACGGTCCCATGCACACGGTCGTAGCAGTCTCGGTGAGACCATATCCCTGGAAGACTAGGCATTCGGCGAGTCAGGAACAGACGGAAAGGGATATCCACGTTGAACTCCCCGCACAGTTAATGTTTGGCAGCAAAGCCATTAGCTGTCCTGTCAACTCTGCCGACGTCGGAGCTGCGCCAACCATGACTCCCCTCACACTAGAGAGGTCATAATTCTTTGTGGCGGGATGCTGAGGCAACAGTTGGTCACGAACAATCAGTCCGATCTGAAGGTGCGACCAATACCTTGCACAACAGAACAATCATAGGGGGGACCACGCTACCCAAGTGAATCAGCATATATCGACCCTCTGCAATCAAGTAATACCACTCACAAAAGTGTTGAGACACGGTATTTCTGAATACTGCCCAGGAATGAAGTGAAGTTGAACTTTGGTATTACAAGCACCGAGCACTATATGTGAGGTCAGACCTGCAACTTGGCAGACACAGGAGATTCACGGACACCGCAGAAGAGTTGGAAAAACACCTGAAAGGGGAAGGGTATTCAATGAACTGAATGTATGCCATCAGTAGAACACAGTACGCACGGTAACAATACAGCCGTAAATATCTTCCCAATAGTTTCAGTGAGCTAGAGGCAACAAAGAGGAAAACATCTCCATACGGAATTGGGGTAACACTGTTCAGGGTTAGTCACCACATCTGGAATCGATTACAATGAGCCACCCCTCACCATTTATTGAAACGCTTCCCGCAGCAAACCTCCTCATCTCCGGTGGCACAGTAGGGTCGCACACCCTATTCATCTTCGCCTTTTGCAGGACATTCGCGATGACCGAATAGTGAGGGATCGCAACAGACTAAGGAGCGCATCAACTCAGAGAACCCTGAGACAGAGCATTCCCGGATTACCTTAGGTTTCCCTGTCGTTCCGGATGACGAGTTGTAAAACTACCGACAGTTTTTCGATCACTTTGAGCGAAGGATTCGCGTAGAAGGGGTCCAGTACTCACGGCAATCTTCGTCTTGGCCTCCCCAGGCCTTAGCTGCCTATCCACGAACTGTTTAGGCTGTTGTAGGCCCTCCAAAATCAGCTCATCCAGAGTCACGAAAGGTAGCTTCGCATTTGACGCCGGCTCAATCAACACGATCCTATCGTTCGGCAGGCCAATCGCCCTGGCGGCAGCCAAACCCGCCTGCAGAGCAGTTGGATGGACGAACAGAAGCTTAGCCGTCGTCGTTTCGAGTTGATGTTGCAACTCTTCTGCCGAAAACGTGGGGTTCGCAGCACTATACACGAGACACGTGAGCCGCGTCATCGTACGATTGGATATGGCCAGGGCAACCAGGGTTCGGAAATGAAGGGAAGCACGTACGTTATGGCAGCGCCGATCCTGTGTACGCCGAAGCATATGATAGGGTAGTAGATGTGGTTTGGGGAAAATATCGCAGCTGGGTTCGAGTCTGGGTGAGCACCCGTCTGACCAGCGGGCGTCCACGGAGCAAAGCTTACCGACTTCATCCTCCTCTGAAACCGTGTCAGCTCATCGGACCGCTCGCTTCCGGAAGAGTTTATCGGCACTCACCCAGATGCCACCGTGTATTGAGAGCCTGCGCGAGGCCGAAACTCCGCGATCGGATCTAAGAGAGGCGAGAGTCAATAGGACGGGGGCGGACACTGATGTAAACGGTTCGGAAAGATAAAACGCACCTGTTCATAATCCAACGTCTTCCCACTCTCGTCGTCAATGACCCACGGCGACCCAGCCGGTCTCCTCGGCCTCAGCGAATGCCACGAATCCAGAAAGAACTGGGGGATGCTCAAGTCGTCTGGAATATCCGGACACTCTCCGTGCACGGAACGGAATTCGTGGATTGAATCTGGGTTCATCATATGCGCGCGTGTTTGTGGGTATGGGGGTAAGATGGTAGTCGACGGCGTCCGCAGGGGTATCTTTGACGAAGGGGGGGCTTGTCAAGTTCCGCAACAGTATGCTCCCGCCATAGCTCCATACTTATAACGGCGCTATTTTTTGCCAGGGTCCGTTCTGGTTACAAGGTTCCGTCGCCAAGAATCACCCGCTTTCATTTCATCGGTCTGGAAGTTCTGCCAGATTCATCGTCCGCCACTACCAACATCCTGTTTCACCCGGCATGGCTAGAACCAGATCTCGCACCTGACCATCCTCAAGTTGAACCACTTTCATTTCCGCCCGCGTCCCCGGCAGGCCCGAAGGAACCTAAACCCTCTTTCGCCTATCTCTAGGAGGTCGTCTGCAACCATGATGATGGATGCCGTCGGCTGAGGTCTCTAGCAACAGCGGCAACAACCTCGGATCTAATGCTCCCGGTTAAACCCCAACGTGCTACTGCTCTCCAGCCCATGATCGATGATCCCGTGGGCATCCCGGAGGAAGAATCGTGTGTTCATTAATCGAAATTCTACCCCCCCACCCTATCCCGGTCCCATTACAAGCACCCGTAGCCGAGCAACCCCTTCCTGACACATCCTTATTGTCGGCTATGCGAGGCTGGTTCCTTAGCCTTCGATGCACGGCGTCATGACGTCAGACGACCACCCAACGCAGGTCCTCGTGCCTGATTATTATCCGTCGTGAACGGGTTTGTGGGACAAATACTACGCATAGGGTACGAATAAGAACATCACCCACTGACACAAAAAATGAAATGTTATCTTCTAGAGTCCTCGTCAACCAAAAAGCAAGACACGGTATCTTATCGTTCCACAGCTGAACCACCTGGTGGTGGCCATTACATCACATCACGCTCGTTTCTGATTCTTGCCAGCTTGGACGGCATCCACCACGGTCCCTGGAGCTTCCTTTACGTCCTTCATAGCAGACGTCAGCTCCTCGTTCGCGGCGATATCGTGTTTAACCTTCTCCGATTCCGCTTCGACGACACCTCTTGCCAACATGACGGCTTCACGAATCAGCCTCGAAGTTTCCAACCCGAGTTGGTAATACCCGTCGTTGGTCTTTGCTTCGAACATCCCTGTATGCGCTTGGATTTCGTCACTTGCGAGACCATTGGGCGCGGTGAGGAAGTGGTCTGCGACATCACCCTTGTTTGGAACAGTGAAGCTGAATTTCCGCTTCGGCAAGACGATAAACGTCCGGTGGTCCGTGGACGAAGATGGATTCGCAGGCAATATCGTGTAGAACCTTGAGATTAGACTCACCCTTAGTCCCAACGCGGAGAAACGAGGAACTCACTTACGTTCTGAACAGAATGCCCATCTTCTTATCAAAGCCAAAAAGGGTGTCCAGTCGTTTATTCAGGTCTTCTTCGTCCCAGAGGCTCCCGACGTATTTCATGTGGTCCGTGGCCCACGTATACCCAATCCCAAGTTCCTCTTTTTTGTAGTACGCAGCGCTAGCAGCAGCTCCAGCGGCGATCACTGCACCCCCAACGGCCATCGCTGTCGTCCCCCAGTTTTCCCAGAACCCACTGGCCCCAGTTGCAGGTTCTGGTGGAGGTAGGGCAGCCACAGGTCGTTTCGTTGCGGCGACTGTTGTTTGTTGATTGTCCTTATTCATCATTTTCATCAAGTCCGAGACGAATGTTTTTGTCGTTTGAGCAACTTCGGCTGCTTTAGTCACTTGGTGCTTGAATACGTGGGGATGCAATCCCAGGTACTGCATGGGTAGCATTTAGGTTGTGGCAATGCGGGGTGTGTGGTTAGAGGCATACCGGTGTGTCGAACGCCAAACAGGCAATAATTCTCGGCCAGAGAGGGGCCTCTGCATCGGGTCGTTCTTGAACAAACTGGATGAGAGCATCCGCGGCAAGCAATCCCCCCATACTAGTTTTTCACGTTTCAATCGTCACAGGGTCGCGAACAAGGAAGCAAAAAACACACCTGTGACCGCAAAGCACGATTTTAGCTTTCCCCGCACCACCACCGTTTCCACTTGCAACCTCCTTCTCGATGACAAGCCTCGTCAGCCATTCTGAGAACGATTCAACAGCAGCGGTCTGGAAATCCATGGGGGTCGTTTCAGCATGGATCGCCCGCGTTGGATCAAGTTAGAGGTGAGATACCAGTTCGCCTTTAGTCTAAAGTTCCCCAACGCGAGACCGTCAACCTCAGGAGTTGAGGAGGACACGGGATTGAACGATCTCACCTCGTACTCCGGAAAGACAATGCATTCCGTGACCACGTTGTCAATCGATTTCGATAGTACGTGTTCCAACCGTCTTGGGAACGAGCTGAACGTTGAATCCGTTCCCTTGAACCTGATAACCACAAATCCACGCCCAGAACGAACAAGATTTCCGGATTTGTGTCCTAAGTACGCGTATCGGGGATGAGGATGAAGGAAGTGACGCACCCGTGGATGAAGATTACGAGCAACAGATCCGGCGGCACCGGTAACGGTTTGATCAACGCTCTCGAGTTCTCATCCGGCGCGGGCGCGTTGAATCGGGTTGGGATTGAAGCGGTGGACGAACCGGCCATATCTCAAATGGCGAACGTCGTCGTGGCGGTGGCGAGTGAAGAACACGGCGTCAGCGTTTAAGTAGTGGAAGCTGAGGAGAGTGTCGGAAGCGGGAGAGCGGTGATCGCCAGATCGAGATGGCAGTGTCATTCAATGGCCCTCCCAAGCCCGAGAGGTCTGTGCATCTTCTTGGTATCTTCGTGGCTGTTTCAATGAATCGATCTGGCCGTTGAATCTGTCTCTAGGGGGTGAAACCCTTGATGAGGCGTTCTTAGGAGAGGTGGGTTTCTTGTCAGTGTATGAAGTTGTGTGATCTGCGCCCTAGGATCGTCGTTATCTCCCCTCGAGGTTTTCTATCACCATTAAGCGGTGCAGCAGCTGTGAGGAATACGGCTACCCAGCTCATACCCAGGGTCCCCCTCGGACGGATACCTCGCAGCATCCAGCCGATTCGTGCCATCATAGTATCATATTCAAACCGACCTCCGAGTCCGCATCTGCGCTGCAAGACTACGAGATCCCCTCTGCCCTCGCAGCAACTCAAATACTCTGGATTGGTCACTGGCACCAGCGAGAAAGTGAGTAGACCGAATATTGCACGACGCCCACAGATTGCGTCACTGAGGACCTCACCGGCAGACACGTGGAGGAAAAACGCATCGAGTGTGTGAATTCACTCGGACATTTGCATTTTAAGCGGACCGGCTGGAGAACCTCCTCGGTCGAGTCATTGTCTGTTATAAACCACGAACTGTGGAGGTGGAGAACGGCCGATGACACTCGTCTCTTGCTTTCGTGTCGCTGAAGCAAGAGTCGGCTGACCCACCTACCCTCCCAAGTCGAGCTACTACGTACAAACTTACGTTCTCCGCGACGCAGCAGTTCAGCCAGATGAGTCACCACGCCGACCCCTCCACGTCCTTCACCGCCTCAGTATCAACCCCATGACCCCGCAACCGTACAAAACGAACGCCTTCGGATGTCACTGCTTATGTCCGTCTCGTCATCAGTCACTTTCGAATTCAGACCGCACTACATTCCGCGCGCCTCACGCGCCCTTTCCACATTCCCACGAATCTCCGTTTTCGGCGACGCAAACCACAGCTTTGCTCCCAAACTTCCCAATCCTCTCGTCGAAACTCAGATACTTAGTCGAACATTGAATTCACTGCTCCGTTTCACCGGACTCGCAGGCCTCAAGCGACGATCCGGAACTTGTGGGGACTTGATCACTCCCCGAATTCCGCTCCCTCAATCCCGAATCCGTCGACGAGGGCCATACGTTGGTGGTCTTGGCATAGTCTCCATGACCTGCTCCCCACACTGGCCATGACAAAAGCGTTCGCGTCTCGCGTTTGTGCGCCAGGACGTGGACTGCGTCCTCTCGTTATCCCTAGATCCGACGGATCACCGCGTCCGGCGAGACGGCAGTTCAACGTTTCAACCGCTAGCGAAGAAGAGAATGCAAGGGTCCTGTAACCACACCCACACTTGCTTGATTCAGTTGAACAGGCCTGAGCAGGCTGTCATATTTTTATGACCCGTGAGTTCACCACGTACCGGGTCGTGTCAGTCATGTATTCACGTTCTTTCCCAGGCCTGATACGCGACCGCTTACCCTGACCGCCCAAGCAGCAGGTTCACACGACGACCCTCCAAAACGCAACAAGGAATATCATGCTTCATTGCCGGAGTTTGCCGGACGCACCTCGGCATCTCACTTTCCATTGCTCTGCGGCTGTGTCGGACCGGTGTCCTCTAAACCGCTTGTGTTTCTAAATCTCACTCGTTTTGCATCCACATTGTCCACCATCAACTTTCCTCGCGTCACCGCATTCATGGGAAAGTACCACCCAAGGGACCATTCCTAACTCTGACCCGAGGCACCCACGTTGTCACAACCTCGACGAACATTCTTTCGTGTCACGATCATATATCCTCGTGCTTCATTTCATTGGCCCAACGGGTTGTCGAAAAGTGTGTCATCTGAGGGAAAGCTCCCGCTGTCATCTAATGCCTCGGCGAAAGGCGGATTCTATTCTTACAGGTCGTTACACGTTTTACCTCGCGGGGAGTAAACATCATCCCAGCGAACCTGTGGCATGGAGGACGTTCGCGTCGAAGCTCTTGAAAGGGCGATCGATGAGAGACTCGTCGAAAGCGTTTCGGGGTCTGGAGCGACGTTCTCCGGGCGTCCAGCCTCAAATCAATTCTGTCGCGAAGGTTGAAGATTTTCATGTGAGTGGATGGGTGTTTTAATTACGTTTAATGATCTCTCAACTAAACTGTACGTCCTCAAGATGCAGATGTGGCCGTAAGGCGTTGTGTTGATGGCCTCTGGCAGTTTTACTCATAGAGGGGAAAGGCGCAGCGCTACGACTGAAGGATCACGAAAAACCATCACGAACCTTGCCAGCCCCCTTCATTATGAACGCCACGAAATCAAGCAGACTATCGGAGAAAGGGTGCGCTAGGTTGGCGATTGGGTGATCATCATCAACGGGCGTTTCGTGGTTTTGCATGGCCTCGGGAACGTTCCGGACGCCCTGACCTTTCTCTAACCTCAACAGCTCAATGCAATGGCTGGCAGTTAAAGTGATAGCCAGTCAATGGTGGGTCTCGAACTCACGTTACGATTTGGTTTACGAGCTGTGGATAAGGTTACACTCCCAGTTGGTTGAACTGATTCTGATTCTAGACTTCCGCTGTCGGGTTTGGTTGCTTGACATGTGTGGGTTGTACGAGACTGACTAGACGGGCGACCCGGTCTTGTGACAACATCCAAGAGAGGTCTAATGAGGTAATCGGACTAGGACACGAAAGATACCTACGAGTGCCATACCCACATCCTGTCTCCTGGGACGCCGTCACGGTTCTGGATGCTGTGCAAGATCAGGATCTGGTCGCAGGAGCTGGGTCGTGCGACCCGTGTGTGTACGTGATTATTCGAGTTCGCGCACCAACCTTTCGTTCCGGGGCTTTTGACCTGTGGCGCTGGAGGATCCTAGTACACTCTATGGTATGTATGCATCGTGCATCATGAATCAACTCGTCACATGATGTTGTATGGCCGGACGTGGAAATCTACCTCGGAAGGATCGCGCTCTCTTTTGCCACACAGGGGGGGAGCCTAAGGGATGTTATGGAGCTAGATTTGAATATCGAATGGCCGGGTTTTTAGTGATTTGGGTCTGGACCGTCCTCCCGGCTTGTTCGCCTCCGATTGTGATATTGGGTGAGGGGGATAAGATTAAAAGAGGAACGGAAGGCGCGAATCTGCATCCCTAGATCCAATGAAATTTAATCAGCGCATCGTCCCGTAGCGTCTGAGGAACACGATACGCAAATCTTTGATCCCATATCTTGTAGTCCCACCGTTATCGGGCTTCTTAGTTATATTCTTTGTCGTTGCTCGGAACGTAGTGCGCTGGGCCCTTTAGTCCGATGAGCACGTAGGCTGCTCGACGCCTATCCCTCCAAAACGCGCTCAAATCGTGCTCACTTGAGGATTGAGCGGTTACAGTCAAGTTCCGTCCGTATTTGCATGGCCGAGTCAACGTCTTGGTTGGGGAAGACCACGTACTCTTACGGCGTTCGAACCCAGGACGCAGTACGTCAGGGTATCACGCGATGGGGTGTATTTTACCAACCTCACCACCCCACGCACCCACAGGGTATTCGGAAAACCTGCTTTCCGACGGGTCCGGACATCCCGCGCGGATACTTAGCACTAAATCGGTTTAATGTCCGCCGGTTACCACACTTATGAGCTCATGAAGTTTCCCGTTCATTTCACCTCAGCCCTTGCTTCATCGGTTCTGAATCGCGATTCGCATTCGCAGGGAGTCTTTGTTTCCGTTCTCCTAGACGAGTTCGGGCCGCAAGCGTCCCGTGATGTGGAGAAACACTGGCCCGGTGTACCGTGTTCCACCGGCGCTTGCTCGAGTTGGAGAACTTTGACCGATTTCACCGACACCGATGGAGATATATATGGGTATCGGGGTAAGAGAATGAGGAGAGGAGAAGGTCAGAACCGGCGGATGATATAGCGCGCGCCGTAGGTTGCGGATTTTTGTGACGCGGTACGGATTTGGATCTGAGACCGGATGATTGACCCCTTGTGAGTGAAAATGGTTGGTGAGGGTAAATACAGGATTTCAAACGGGATCTTTTGTGCACTCTGTAACCCGTTCGTCGGTTTGGGTTAGATCCACGTATCTATACCGAGACCAAAACGAATTGGATCACCGAGTTGAATGCCAATACCAATACCCATGGCGCCTGATCATGCACATGTACATGTATCCGCCAAGCGTACTTCAGCTTTAGATTTTCAAGTTCGTAGTTTGATGCATGATTATGGCAAGAGGTTTGGACAGTGGGGGAGCGCATGTTGGGTATTCAACCTCGTTGTCAACGATCGCAGCAGCGAAACGAAGTGAGAAGGATCTAAGTGGTTCCTCTGATCCCGAACTCACGTCCCCTCGTAAAATTTCGAACAAGATCGGTACGCAATCCAGTGAGTCTCCACCAGGGCGAAGGGTGGGGGGACGTTCTGAACCTCCATCTTGAAATCTTAGTACACAATGAATCAACGAAGGCCACGGTTACGAATGGGGTTTTCTTTCGCCTTCCTTCCGTTGGTTTCCATCGTTGGCGAGAACGGACCGTCAGTCCCCGTTTGAGCCTCTGATTTCCCCCACTCATCATTGTAACGTTTGACGTAAATGTAACCTCACCGGCTTCGTCTGGGTGAAAGTTTCTCGTTGGATGGCGATGCACCAGTATCCGGCGACGACTTGGTGGGTATGCGCACGCACGTGCGGTCAAAATGAATTAAAAGCCTACTTGCCTTTCGGGACAATTTGTGACAGGCTGGATGGAGTCAAGAGGCAGGGACATGGGAAGCACAAAGGTGGGAGATATATCGGTGTAGATCAGATATTGAGTGGATTTGGTTCTTGTGCTCATAAAACCACCGAGCGCCCCGACCGCGGGTCGACTAACCACTGCTGATTCCGATGGAGAAGAGGGATTGTATTGTCGTGCTTCTACGCCTCTTGGATGCTGTCGTTGGTTTGTTAATTGTCCGTTTGCGGGCGTTTCCACAAGGGAGAGCAGGAAGTGGCAACGGGGACGGAGCGAATAGGCGTAACAGAAAGTCCGATTTGTGCTCCATCCGTGTGGGGTAAGGAACGAGGTTGATGCATCTTCGCGTGTGGAAATGGAGCAGCAAATGGATATTGGAGGCGGAGCGGGCGAGTTTGGAAATCCGGGGGATGTGGGTGGTTGAGATCTCGGCAGGTAACCCCCCGCTGATCATCGGACGCCTGGCGGGTCGTTCGCATCAGCAGATTTTCTGTTTGTTCTGCATCCATGCGGGTATTTACCCGCTTGTTGCTGGGCCTGAGCCTCCGAGGCCGTGATAAGCAGCCAACACATGACGGACAAAAATAATTCCCAAGCGAGGTCGAGATACGCGGGGGTGGCTTGGTCTGGGGAGGAAGAGCTGGGTTGGTCTTGTGCGCTTGGTAGCTAGATCTCGCAGGCAATAACGTCGTCGATCGCGTATGGCGAACGGAGACCTGGGGGATGGGTCACGCTCGAAAAGAGAAAGAAAGGAAAAACCAACGTAACACCGCCACCAGAGAGCCGGTGGGGAGAAGCGGCCGCGTTTGGGTTTCTCTTACCCGTCGCAAAACAGGGGCGTGCTGTCCTCTCCGCCAATGCAGAAGTTACTGTGCTTCAACTTTGACGCCCTAGGACGGGGAACAAAGATACTGGATTTTTTGGGGCCCGGTTGCGCTCCGTGCAAGAGCGTTCACCAGGCTCCATCTCGCTCCCCCCGCCGGAGCATGCGCGAACTGAAGCGGGACGGCGAGCCCGATGAGACGGCAATTTCATATTTGACGCTTGTTCTTCCCGAGCCTGTGCCTGCTTTCTCTCTTGATTTTTTTTCTTTTTTCTTTCTCTCTCTCTCGCTGCGCACGAATTTTGCAGTTGCGGGGGGGGCGGTGAGCGCGGCCGGAATATTTTGCAGCGGGGCGGACGGGGTCGACCCGCGCATTCGTTTACGTCGGTTGTTGATTGACCGATCCGAATCAGGGTTTCAGAGGCTGAGGCCATTTCCACCACTCATCCACTTGTCACCACCCTACTTATACTCCCTCCCCCTTCCTTTAATCCTCTGCTCCCCCGACCTTCCCTCTCCCGACCTCTTCTCCCCCTGCCACTCTCCGCCATGACCAACGACATCTTGAAGAAGAGAAAGATTGCTGTGCTTGGCTCCCGTTCAGTCGGTGCGTCCACCCCCACCCCTCCGTCTCCGTCACCACCCCTCCTTCTCCGTCCCCCGACACCTCCGTTCTAACATCCCCTCTTCGGTCCAACAGGAAAGTCATCCTTGGTCATCAAATTCATCGACAACAACTTTGTCGAGTCCTATTACCCCACCATCGAAAGCACCTTCTCCAAGAACATCAACCACAAGGGCACCGAGTACGAGTGCGACATCATCGACACTGCCGGCCAGGTTAGTTCCAACTATCCTCCAACGCCACCATACCCTCTCCCTCTAGTTCGTTTTGGCGCGCACCGCATGCTAACCCCTTTTGTCACCAGGATGAGTATTCGATACTGAATTCCAAACACGCCATCGGAATCCACGGCTTCGTTCTCGTATACTCGGTAACGTCAAGGAAATCCTTCGACATGGTCCAAATCGTATACGACAAGATTGTCAACTTCTGCGGCATGAGCTCGATTCCTTGTGTCATCGTCGGTTCCAAGAACGACCTCACCCAAAGGTAACACATCACCCGTCAGCCCGTTGTGGCCTTTGATGTGCCAACTTGTGTTCTTATAGGAATCTCAGACAGGTCACCCAGGATGAAGGTCAAGGTCTCGCTGCTGAGAACCACGCCGCCTGGATCGAGACTAGCGCAAAGAATAATGTAAATGTTGGTACGTTACTCATCTCCCGCTGCCAATTGCCCCTACCAAACAGATTCTGATGTTCTCCCCCATTCAACAGCCAAAGTGTTTGAACTCTGTCTCGGCGAGATCGAGAAACAGTCTCCATCCAGCAAATCCGACCCCCCCGCCAGCAAGTGTCTCCTCATGTAATAGACGTTCTCGCATTCCGGCTTGCTTTCCGCTCTCTGGCCTCCTACCGCATGTCGCCCTCCTACATCACCTAATTTGGAACGTCTTTCCTAGATCCGGGTCCTCCCTCTCACGTGAGACGCCCAAGCCACCACACCTTCCTTTTGGTCTTGCATACGGCCCTTTGCTGTCCTCTCTTCCTCCTTTTTGGGTTCCCTCTCTAGTGTTTTCGCATCTCCGGTTTCTCTGGTTCTTGCCTTATTATCGTATGTGGTGATTTCCCCCCTCCCCATCTCTCAATCCTCCTTTTCTGGTTATATCCTTCCCAGAGACTGTTCTCGTCCGACAGTTTGTCATGGTCATTTTCGATCTCTTCCATCCTGTCTGTTTGTCTGTCTCCTTTACGGTCTTCTTTTGTTAACCTCGTCCCTTCCATCCCATGACCTCCTTCCATTCCTCTGTTCCCGTTGTACCAACATCCGCTGTACAATACACATCACCTCTTGCTGCTCTACTCTCCCTCCCTTAGCACACGTTCCCAGGAGCTAGAGAAAGCACACAAAGCACACACTCTCGCTTGTGGTACCCCCCCCCCATCACACTCATCCCTTACCCCCTCGGGTTCACTGATTCTTCCTCCCACTCTCTCCCGATCTTATCGTAGGACATTTCCCTGGTGGCTCATAATCCGACTTTTCCCTTATTTCTCATCTTCCGATTTCTTGACTTCCCTCCGCTTTATCGATAGTCTCTCTTTTAGGTGTTCCTTTCCCTTTTCGTATCCCAAGGCTTTGTTCTGTTTGTCATCCCCCTACTTAGACAAAGAGATGATTTTTATTTTTCCCCATTCGTACTGGTTGAGCCGGTTGTAATTCTATCGACTCAACTTGACGCCCGTTGGGTTACTGGCGGCTACTCAGCCGATTACATGGTCTCAGGGTTAATGATAACGTTACGTGCTTGAAGCGCCCCACGTAAAGGCGTTCGTTCAGGGTTTTGCTTCGCAGTTTGGTCTTCAGCGTCTCATCGTATCGAACAAAGGTACATTGTCCACTAACTACGCTTGGAGAATGAGGGAAGGAGGATGGAGCACATCGTTTGACCAAGGGATCGCTCCTCCAAGTGACAGCCTTTGAATATTTACGCGCTCCCATCACCCAGGTACCTCGCCTTGAGCCTCCTTCCTTTGAGGTTCCAGACTCTCACCACCTGATCATCACCTGGGACCACATCCAGAGCCTGGTCACTCCATTTAGCGTCTTCGCCTTCAACATCGAGCACCAATCCTTTGATCGGCCTCTCTACCCCGACACGGATTGTGTCATATCCTCCATCGACGCTGCTGCCATCCACCGTGGAAGAAACAGAAGAAACGTCAAGTCTGAGCGAGACTTCTTGGGGCGCCGGGAACGTAAGGTATTTGAATGGTTCTGGCCTAGGATATTCCGGACGTCGGTGAGTTCGTTCGTTTGTTCCTTGACCGGCGATCAAGAAGGACGAGGCGGGGTTGAGGAGAGGTTGAGAGGCGCACAGAAAATAATAAGATGGAAACGCGAAAGAGATCGGGAAGGATGGAGGGTTTGAGGTAATGTTTAGTGAAAATGAGAGTAATGATGAGCGTCACTGGATGATGATGGGGTGGGGGAGAGGCCGGAGAAAGCGGAGTTAAAATAAAACAAACGACGACGGCTCGAGGTCGGGTCCATCATAGACCCACGATCTCTATGTGCGGGGATGAAAAAGAAAAAAGGTAATCGAAACCCTCGTCATAGTCATAGGCCATAGTCTCCCCACCTCGTTGCCTTTCGGCTGCAAATCAAAGCTACGGGGGCCGATGGGCGGCCCAACGGGTTCTTAACCCGTATCTTTGCCTCATGACCACGCCGCACGCATACCCTACTTCATAATGATATCATCACCCCCCGTCACAGGGTTCTTGGGTGAGCAGAGATAATCAGAAGGGGTGACGCGTTGGCGGCGTAAGTCAGGGCTCGGTAGGAATACACCCGCCGGCCGAGGCGCAGCCTCATCTCGTTCCTCGCTCTTTTGGCAATAAAAGAAAGGAGATCAACGGGGTAGAGGGCCAAGAAATGATGGTGAGGGAGAAGGAGTCCAGACCACAGTGGATCCACAACAAAACAAGGGACAACGCAGTAACGTGTTGGTGGAGAGATGGACAGCGACTCACCAATTTGAATATCTCCCAAGGACCTCTCCAGACTCCACATCCAACAACCTGGCCGAAATAACGATCGATTTAGGCACCTCGCATTCCTTCGTTCTGGTCGGCTGACCAGGCAGAGGTCCTTGAAACAACTCCGTGGCAGAATTATTCTTCAATACGACCTTCTGTTTCTCCACTCCACCTCTCCAATCTCCGTTCCCCAGATCAAAGGCGACGACATCGAGGTAAACCTCTTTATCCTCTAACGTCGAGTTTGTACCCCAGATCTCGAGCGTGTGCTCGATCGTGAAGAATGCTTCGGATCTGTCGTCCTTGAATGTCTTCTTGATGGTTCTGACCATACCGACGGTGAACGGCTGGAGTTCGCGCGCGATGGCGAAGTACGCTGGCTTGGGACGTAGGAAATAATCGACGATGGCCCAGCTCGTCGCCGGCCAACAGTCGTTCATCTGCCAGACCAACACCCCTGAGGTGTACTCCCTTCCAGGCCCCTTCCAGTTTCGTCGCCAGAGTCGGTATGCCACTGCGAGGCACTCGGCTTGCATGACTTGGGTATAGTAGACATAACTAGCCGCTCGGTTTGTTCATACACAAGATAGTGGAGTAACGCTGCGCACCTTTCGATGTCAAATGCGTGCCTGAAGTTCTCCACAAGATAGAGCTAATATCATTTGAGGGTGGGCACGAGATAACACACGTTTCAAGTCAGCCACAGTCACACGCGCGCGCATACTCGATAACGAAAAAGTGTTGGCGTGTCCTGAAACTCACCTCCAAACGCCTCTCGGCACCCGCACCTTTGTTGTGATTTTCAGAGGTTCTGAATTGATAAGATAAACGATAAGATTAGAGTGCTTCCGGACCCAGACCCTTAACGTAAGTAATTAAGAAACTTGGCGCTTACCGTGATTGTGGGAAACGCTCAGATTTGTTATCTCCTGTCCAGAAATCTACGGTACGGATGCCGGGGTATCCTTGCCTTTGAAGAAATTTGGCTGGTTAGCACGCCAAGCTCAAGCGTAGTCGATAAACGTGAGAGCACCCACATTCCGAACTCGCTGACGAAACGACCTGCAAGTCTGTCCCAGCTCTTCCAGGATTCTTGTGACCCATGCCAAACGTTCCACTGGTGGATGTCACCATGTGCCTGATCAGTGGTTAGCTTGCCGTGCCCGCTGTACGGAGAACCGGGGTGGTAGTGGACGCCGGAATTCTCCGATACCACGACGGGTAAAACGCGTTCGTAGATGTATCGGGAAGGGAAATTGGTATCTCGGTAGTCGCCCGTCTGGTCGGAATAGTCAAGTTCAAGATCCATAGACTCGGCAAGAGCATAATCTATCCCACTGTATGAGGAGATGTATCAAGTGGCGCGACGCTATGCAACGGTACCTTCGTTGTTTCCGGCTGAAATGCGTGCACTGTGAGTAGTGGCGGAGGATTTGCTAAAGAGCACGAACCCCAAATCACAAGTGAGGGGTGATGTCTTAGCCTTCTCACATTCTGTTCTGCTTCCAACCTCACCGAATCGAGGAACGAATCGTACGCCGGATACTTGAACAGGATCATCATCTAACCTCTCATGTCATAAAGAACGCGGGACTGACCTGTCCGCACGCGAACAAGAAATCTTGCCATACGAGGATACCAAGTTCATCGCAGATATCATAGAAGATGTCGGGTTCATAGATGCCTCCGCCCCACACGCGAACCATGTTTTGGTTTCCGGCGACCACGAGTTGGAGCCATTCCACGTACTTGTCATAAGTAACTCTACGACTGTTGGTCAGAGCGTCCACAGGATGAAGACGGTTGCGCCGACCTCGTCAAGAAGCTATCTGCTGGGATCCAGTTAGATCCTATAATTGTAGGAGTGAGCTCCCGGAGCACACGGAACAGTGTTTCTGCAGACCTCCTACGAAAACCGGGATGTTGTTAATTTCAAAGTACCAAGAGAGGCCTTCCTGGTCGATGAGCGGTTTTTCCACGATCCTGACGCGTCTGAATGCGATGGTTTTTATCACTGAATCCAGTTGCCTCCCACGCTTTCTGGATTGTGAGCTGTCTTCGTCGGCTGGCGCCAGGAATGTACTCACATCGTCAATTGCAACAACCTCAATTTCGTACAGGGGTTGCTTTCCGTACCCAATCGGGTACCACAACTGTATCTCGTCGTCGTCAAAGGTATAGATGACGGAGCCTTTGCCTCCTGCGACATTGACAGCTTCAGCCTCTTTGATGCTTCCGTTGTTGGGTCCCCTTACGGACACAGACACCTGGATAGTGCCCGCAAATTGGTCCCCAGCCAAATCGAAGGAGAGGTCCACGCGAGGTTCCAGCTTCTCCGAAACAATCGCGTTGGCCCACATTTCTGCGATCCTGACCTCGTACGTGTGGAAGCGGATGGGGCGCCACGGACCAACCGTCATGAGAACGGGACCCCAATCCCATCCATAACTGACACCCCTTCATTAGTACCCGAGGAAGGAGAGGCTTGCGGGGACTGGACGTACTTATATCCAGCCTTTCTGACGTGTAGTCGACTCGAATCACCGTTCCACAGGTTGAGCTTTCCATGCTGTTTCTGCAAATCGCGACCCCTTTGGAAGGCACTTGCAAAGACGATCTCGAGCGAATTGTCTCCGCGTTTGAGGTGATGTTTGACTGGGACGCGGTGGGCGATGAACTGGTTGTCGGTTCTAAAGTGTAGTGAGGACCCTCTCAATCATGAGTGCATAGCAGAGGGCGCGTACTCCAGGATTTTGGTGCCATTCTGTGGTGTGTCAGTCGAGGTGAACCAAGTTCTAGGTGTTAGGACGCACCAGTGTTACCGCTGCGAACGTGTCGAGGCCGTCGAATACGAGATCAGCGTTTGGTGCCTTCAGGTCGTCGCCGGACGCGGTGAACGTGGTCTTGAATGCCCACTCCTTTTCCCCAACCCCTACCAAGGTCACGGTCACAGATCAGGCTCAGGTTCTGTAAGCTGTAGCGGTTGAATGAGAGAGGGCTCACATTGCACATCCCACTCATGTAATCCGACGAACTTGGGCAGATCGTGGTATCGGTTGGTCGCGCAAGAAAAAAAGCCGACTCACTGGGTCTGGGATCCTCTCCGCCTTGAGCAGCTCGACGTGCACGGTCGTCGGTACCCGCTCTACAGTCAGCCATTCCCCATCTTTAGTTCCTTCACCACCCCCGATCTCAGTGAACGACCATCCTTCGATAAGCTCTTTGATACCCATGCCGTTCACCCTAAACCACGTTCCGAACCTTCCGGCACGATATACCGATGCACCCGATCACCGAACTCGCTGGACTACGTACTGTATATCACTATCAGGGGTATACGCTCTCACTAGAGGATCTGGAAATAGCCCACGTGCGACAAGAGTGGATAAACTCGCCGGCTTACTTAAACCTGGAAAGGGCCCTTTTTCTACAGAATAGCTTTGACTCGTGGCATCAGTCACCATTGACCAGTGACCCTCAACGGAACGCGCGAAAATTGCCTGCCAATTGTTCGGGAACCGGACCGCGTCGTACATTAGGGTGCAGTTGGATGCGTTACTGATACCAGAATCGAAAAGGCTCCGTGAGCCCTGGCGAACGGTAATCGGTTTGACTGTGCCGGGCGGTTGGTTTGCGTTTTTTTCTTGTCCATGCGCTATAAACTCATGCTTGCTCGTTTATGTAAGGTAAGCAAAGTGATTCTTCAAAACGGAAATCTAAACAACCACCTGCAGCGGCGCGTGGTGGTCAAGGATGAGTTCAGGATACTCCCCCCACCGCGCTGGCCGTAGACCAAGAAAGTTAGAACCAGGTAATTCTTCCCCTTATCGTCGTGTGCTTCAGCCCAACTCATCATAGGCCTCCGATCACAGTCAAGGGTAGCTGGTTTGAAAAAGCCAGAGGGTGGACGAACAATGGTTCACGTTCCACTTCCTATGTCTTCGCAACGGGATAGAGCTCGTTCCGAACCATGTTACTGGCCCAGTCCCTTCTGTGGTCCACTACCATCTCCAGAAACTCTATCGAATCCCTGCCGTATTTCTCTCTACTCGCGGCCCCATTGAATGCTACTGTCCACTATGCCATGTGGCAGAGGGATTCGAGACCCTCGATGGGGGGTGCATATTTACACTTGGGCTCCACAGGGTTTGTACCAACCTGTTAGGCACGTTCCCTGCCTGGAAACCACGCCAGTTAGATCCACACACACAACTTGGCGCGCTCGTAAACCTCTTCCACGTGCCATGCAATGTAGGGTGAGCCTCCAGTCTAGTAGTCATGTCACCGTCCATACTAAAACCATGGCAATTGTCCGGGAAACTCACCTTCTCGATGGCATTCTCCATTAGATTGACATGCTCGGTCAATTCATCCCCATATTGGGGGGAAAGTCGTTTCATGTATTGTTCAATTATCCGTGCTTCGAACGGCCACATCGTCACCGGAGGGTCCAGTGTAAGATCGGTGCCAATGCTGGAGCCTCCGCAAGAACCCTTCCACACCATCGACAGTCAGAGGGCACTATAAAGCGCATCGACCCAGTTGTTCAGGAACCTCGCAATAGTTCCGCTCCGTTTTGGTGGTAGGCCAACGGGTTGGGATTTTACCCCCAGTGTCTTGTGGGCTGAGTCTACGAGCATGTCGGATGGACCTCTCCAGTGACGGAGAGTATCTCGGCGATCCTCTTGGTATCGAACCCAGGCGTGGTCCTGGATTTCTTTGGAGAGGAATTCGTTGGAGTCCGATTGGGCTAACATTGAAGCTATATGCGTACTAGTGAACAACCCGCGGCAAACATCAGGACTCGTCAGGATACCACAATTGTCACCTTCCAACCTCCGTCCCGTCGGTCTGACGTAATGGACGAGATGGTCCTCACCTGTTAGCCACCACATGTCCGTCGGGAGTTTTGTAATGTCATTACAATCGCAGTAGCCGTTCGCCTGAAGCCCCATCAGGTTTCCAGATTTCCCGGTCCTTCTGGGATCTGGAATCCGTGAATCATCGAAACACTCGATCGTAACCAGGTAGTGGCACCTGGGTTTATTGTACACGTAGAATCTTGTAAATTACAAAAGATATCTGTAACCCTCGGGGAGCCCGCTTTCCCGCTCCTCCTTTTCAGCTTTCTCGTTAAGTGCCTTAAGGTGAGCCCTGAAGCCAAGGATCATGATGATGCCCAACCCGTTGGACGCAATACAAATCGCGTAGGAGTTTCTGTAAGTCTCACCCCAGCTCTTGGGCCAGATATACGAGCCGGCGACGTTACCTAGCTGACTGAACGCGTTAATGAATGCGATAGCTACAGCTCGCTTTGAGGGTGGACGAGGGAATGTGGAGCTAATCCATGCAAGGAAGGTGATGAACGCAGCATAAGATTGAGCCATCAAGAACCTAACAGTATTTCACTTTGAGACGCCAATCATGAGCAGTGTTAATGCGGCTTACAGTGCAAAGTATCGCGCGCCGACGTTCATAGTAGAGGCTGCAATCACGAATCCAACCAGCCCGACACATAAAGGAGCGATCATATGGAAGGACCTCTCGCCTGTCAGGTCAGAGTGTCTGTAGTTTCGCATTAATTTGTTGTCGCTGCCAAACAGGGGGAGGATCTACCTCGTGATAGCGAACGCAACCAAAGTTGCAAACACCCAGGGCGGTGCGCAGAGTAAGAGGGTCACAGTTCGGTTATAACCAAGTGTAGCGGTGAGGGTGGGGAAGAACGCGTTGAATGAAAGGGAGGTGGTGATACATGTGATGCTTCATGCAGTAGGTAAGTTGAACACGTTCTGGAGATGCGAGGAATGTCGTACTTTACTGCCATGTACATAACCTTCCAATCAGTGAGTGTATCGCGGAGGGTTTGCCCTTGACTCTTGACTTCGGTCTGACTCCCATCGCCAACACCAGCGTCCTCTTCCATTCGCTTCTCGGCCAATCTGACCTCGATCGGGGACAGCCAGCCGTGGGAGGTTGAAGGGAAATCAGGAAGAACGAATACAGCGATGAGGGCGACAAAGATAGTTAGAGCACCCTCAATATAAAATAGCCTGTCCAAGTCAGACCACATAAACTCGGCCGTGAAAGAGGAGAGCTACATACCATCTCCACGCAGCGTGTCCCAAGACACCTTCCATACCATCGAGAATCCCAGAAGCGATGAGTGAACCAAAGGCATTACTCAATAAACTACCGCATGAGAGTAGAGCAGTTCTCACGCCAAGTTCACTACGTTTATACCATTTCGAAATGAGGAACAAGGCTCCCTGCCACTCCATGAGAACATACGCGAAACACTCGACAATAGTAACTTACCGGGAAAAACGCGCACTCGCAAATGCCCAAGAAGAAACGCGTCAAAAGAGCGCCGACAAAGTTGTGGGTAATTCCGGTCAGGGCGGAGATGAGGCCCCAAAGGACCATGCAAACGGGGAGGTATATGGAAGGCTTCCCAATATAATTGAGGAACATGTTCCTATTCATTGGAGCGCAGAAGTCAGTAAAACCTCCGGTCTGGGCCGCGAATAAAAGACGTACGAGGGAACCTGCATGGTGATATACCCGACGTAGAGGATACTTAGGATGGTAGCGAACTGGTTCCCGGTGAGACCTAGATCTTCCTCAAACCCACGTAAGCGGGCAGCACTAGGTGGTGGGTTCACGTTCAGCACCAACGATGACGATTTTTGGGTGGAGTCTCCACTCACGCCGCGTTGTTCCTGTCAATCTACATGGAGCCAGTTTATGAGCCCACGTCGAAAATCCATCTACAGCGTGCGACTCACGTAGTTGAGGATATATATGACAATCAGGATGGACATGCGGGTATCCAGTTTGAACAGCAGCCTTTTCTCCAGCTTCTTCCTCGCCTCGGTGCCACCGAATTCAGCATCTGGGTCTAAAGCGGCCTCGGAGTCTCTGTTGTTATGTTCCAAGGTGTGCTCGTCACGTTTCGTTTCTTCAAAGTCTTTCGAGGACATCCCGCTGGTGGGCCGAAGTGCGGTGGGCTTACCTGTCGCGGGACGGAGAGAGGAGAGGGTCCAACTCTTCCTCACTGAATGCTTCACTATATAGCCGGTGAAATGACAAATACGGACACCGGGAATCGGTACACACCCAGAAATCAAGGTTACTCCATGCCCCATGGTCGCAGTTTCTTCAAGCGCGCACTAGTCTGTGGGGTCCGTCCGAAATGTCGTTCGATCGTTCGGCCGACCGGGCGGATCGGTCCATCTACAATCCTCCACCTCGGTGACACTCCAACTCAAGCTCTGCGGGCAAGACACCCGCAGGAACTATGGCTGCTGCCACCATAATCCTCTCTCCTACGACTACCCCTGGAGACTACCACAGGGTCGTCTCTCCGACGCTAACTATCCCAACCGATGTCACCCAGCCAATCCCTGTCGGTCTCTTATCATGCCAACGTCAGCCCTCGCCCCGACTTTTTCCTCGGTCAATCGGAACTGAAGTTTTGCGTTATACGGGGCTTTAGGGGACCCCCTACTCTTTCGACTCGAGACATTCGTAGTCGATGCCTTCCCTCTCCATTCCGACGCACCCCAAAAACCGCCAAGGAAAGGTACTAAGGTATCTCGTTCGGAAGGCGCCGTTCTGCAGGTCATCCTTCATGACACCATCATCTTCCCAGAAGGCGGAGGTCAGCCTTCGGATCTCGGATACATATCCGTCGGGTCGGGCGTGACCCTCGAAGCGTTTGAGACCAGACGCGTCGGAGGACACGCCGTACATTATATCAGATTTCCAAGCCAAGACGAGCTGCAGAAAGCACAAATTCTCTTTCCAACTGGCGTCGAGGTCGTTGTGACGCTCGGAGGTACTGGTTACCGGAGGCGTCTGGACCATGTAAGCGACCCACCCACAAACCTTTCCGAACTTCTTAACCTCGCCTTTTGCTCAGATGACGCTTCACACATCTCAACATCTCCTTTCTGCGATTCTAGAGCAGCGCCTTCAACTCCCTACGCTCTCTTGGTCACTCACGGCTCACCCGTCCCCGTGTTATGTCGAAATACCCCGAGGGTTAACCCCCGAAGAAGTGTCTTTGCTTCAGGACGAAGCGAATGCCCTCGTTTTTGAAGGTCGGAGGGTACATGTTGAGGTTGAAGAGCTCCATGCCGATAACGTCCCTGGGGTCACGAAATTAGAGGATGGGAGGTCGGCAGGGAAGGCCCTTCCTTCTGACTACACAGGCGGCGTGAAACGGACTGTAGTAATCGATGGTGTGGACCGTAACCCGTAAGTCACCTCGAAGAATAAACTACCACATAACTTAGGAGGATCCCCCTACAGATGCTGCGGAACACATATGCCGAGTCTTCATAATCTCCAACTGTTTCTACTACCGCATACAGAGGCGCTTTCCCGCTCCTTGGCGACCACCGCTCGGCTATACTTTCTCGCAGGCCCACGTTTGATCGCCTACCTGACTTCGACTCACGATCAAATTACACGGGCTTCGTCTGTTCTTAGCTGTGGAGCGCCTCAAGTTCCCGATCGGGTTTCACAAGTGGTCGACGAGCGAAAAAGTGCAGAGAAGCGTGTTGCCGACCTTGAATCACAGCTCGTCTCGATCGTAGCGAAGGAGTTGCTCCATTCAGTAACTCAGGTGGATGAAGAGAGGCTGCTAGCCCACATCCACCGGAACGATGACCCCCTGGTCTTCCTCACTGCCATCGCCTCGGAGTTTACTAGGCTCTGGACTGCATCCGATCACGCCTCGAAACAGTACTTGATTGTGTTTACATCCTCACCCGCCTCGCAAGCAGCTACGAGCACGACACTGATCCTCGTGTTTGGCTCAGAAGATGCCAGTGTGAAGGAACTTGGGGAGACCCTGAAACTCAAGTTGGGGGTCAAGGGCGGAGGGAAAGGTCCACGATGGAGTGGGAAGTGGACAGGTGTCTGGAGGCCTGCTAAAGAGGGAGAGTTGGTTGGTAAGGCGGTGAAGAGGGTTCCCATCTAGAGGTTAAATCATGTCAAATGTAGCTTCTGGTCTGCAGCTAGAGTGATTGTACCTATTGACCATATGGTGTCATGATTGCGGTCACTTCGTCCTGTATTTCGAGACTTCGGGAAATGGATGGCCGGGACTACCAAGGGTAGGATAGGTACCATCCCATGGATCACCACCTCCGGTAGTCGTGTACTTACGGCTGTGCCTCACCTGTCCCGGGAACGTTCAATGAGAAATATCTATGGATTTGTGGAGAATTGACCTGAAACGCTCCATATTTGGACTGAAGGTGGGGCTGAGGAGATAGGTCTAGTGCAACAAGGCTGTTCCTCGACTTCAAAACCGGGTGGATTCCGGCTTTTGTCGCGTGAGATACACATGCTCCGGTCCTTAAGGTCTTATGGCCAGTTAGGGGCCCATGAGTGACCAACGATCAGTGCTCCAGCACTAAATGAAAGATGCATGTGGCGTGTTCTGAATGGCGTAGGCGACCTGCCTTCATGTAACCAGGCTTGTCTATAACGGAACTCGGCCTTTGCCGCGTTTGAAATTCGAGTACTCGAGTTGTTGTCCCGGCGCCATGATCTGTCGCCACCACCACCTGTAATTGCAGGGGCGCGAGAAACAACTCGACGGGGTAAGAATCCGGTATCGGTCTGTCTCAACAGCGTCCCGGACGCAATCTCTCTCTTCGTTAAACCGGTCGGTCGGTGCAACGGTTAGTTAGATCTCCGGGTCGCGTGCGACTGGCCTGTCCCACCGGCCGTCGGTTATCACGGTGGAACGCAGATTGTCGTCTACTCAAACCGACATCACACGAACGAACGCATGGCGAGCATTGTTATCTCAAGCTATATTTATATCTAATTTGAAAACCAGGAACATCAGCTCTCCTCCCAACTTTGGTTTCGGGTGAGAAGCTGAAGCGAGTCCGCGTGGATGAATTCTCACTGATGGCCCTCGTGGAAATACCCGCCCCGGTGTCGCTGTGTCCCCTCGGGTCATGAGAGAGTCTGGATGTATGGTGGATGCGGAGAGGGCAATATAAAACCGGTTCCCAGAGTGTCTCGCACTTTTTGGAGCCCCTTACCACTCTCGCCTCTCTCCGTCACACATCCCTAATCCACCCGGGAATAGCCTCGGTTGTGAGCTTGCCATGGAGAAATCGTCCCTTACCAGTGTCGAGAAGGGGTCCGACATCAATGAAAAGGGTGTCTTGGCTGACGTTGTATGGTTGATGCATTCTTACTTATGACACAGCCTGATATTTTTGATTGGCACGATTACAGGACGCGTTTGCCACTGAAATCCAGGCTCTTGGGCCGGATATCGTCGAAGCCGCAGAGTATGCCAAGACCATGTCTGCTGAGGACGTTGATGAGATGATCGATCACATCCTCGTGGAGGTAGGGCTCTTCGTCTCGTACTGCGACCGGACAACGACTGACAAATCCACCAACAGCATGGCAAGGACCCTGTTAGTATCCTTGTCCGCTGAGGAATCCGTACCGGCGCTAACGATCTCACAGAACTTCCCTCCTCGTGTTCTCGAAGCCTGCACTAGGTACAAGTACGACGAGGAGCTGAGAAATGACCCCATTGAGTACCAGAGGATTTACCAGGAACTCAGGGTTGAGGCCGCCCTCGTCTTGGTCGTAAGTTTCAGTTTCTCGTAGTGTAAGCCAAGATCTGACGCAATCCATGCAGAACTCTCCCTACGCCGAGGTCCGTGCTGTAGTCGACAACCACGACGACCCCAGTATGCCTGCCAGCACATTCCGTTCCTGGGTCATTGGTACAATCTTCGTCGGTGCCGGTGGCTTCATCAACCAGTTCTTCAGCATTCGCTACCCTGGTATCAGCGTTGGTGCAAATGTTGCCCAATTGCTGTGGGTTTCACCCTCCTAATTCCCAATGAATTGCGGCTGACGGATAATTGTATACAGCGCTTTCCCGGCAGGTAAATTTATGGAGAAGGTTCTTCCGACTCATCAATTTACCACCTTCGGATATACCTGGAGCCTCAACCCTGGAAAATTCAACACGAAAGAGCATATGGTGATCACCATTATGGCTAACGTCGGCTTCGCCTCCCCCTACACCGCCTACGTGAGTTCTCCCGGTAATTGCAATTCCTCCGGACCCTTTTGACACAAGGTACATCAGATCGTCTTTGTACAATACCTCCCCATCTACTTCAATCAACCATGGGCTAGCAACTTTGGCTATCAACGTACGTCCGATATTTTCATTAGTTATAGACTTCGTATCTTACCCCGCGATTTTAGTCCTTGTCGCTCTTTCTACAAACTTTATCGGGTACGGTCTCGCCGGTCTTACTAGGCGATTCCTTGTGTATCCATCTCGCGCCGTTTGGCCATCTAACTTGGCCACTATCGCGCTGAACGTAAGTGGCCGTATCCCGGTATCAAGGTCAAGTTCTAACCTCACAATCGCCATAGCGTGCCTTCCACACGGAGACCAATCAACCCGCTAACGGCTGGACCATCTCGAGGATGAGGTGGTTCATGTACTGTTTTGGTGCCATGTTCGTTTACTTCTGGTTCCCCAACTACATCATTCAGGCCATGTCCTACTTCAACTGGATGACCTGGATCGCTCCGGCCAACGTGAATTTGGCTGCGGTCACTGGCAGTGTTGGCGGTCTTGGACTGAATCCCTTACCCACCTGGGATTGGAACCAGCTTACTGTTGCTGGAGACCCCCTGATCAACCCCTTCTACAGTATCTTCAATAATTTCCTCGGCGCGCTCGTCACCGCCCCGATGATCCTCGCAATTTGGTACACCAACACCTGGAACACCGCCTACATCTCTATCAACGATAACCATGTTTGGGACAACACCGGTAGTCGTTACCAGGTCCTGAAAGTTGTCAACGAGGATACTATGTTCGACGAGGCCGGTTACAAGGCTTACTCCCCAGCTTACCTCTCCGCCGCCAATGCGTTCATCTACGGCATGTTCTTCGCCGTTTATACCGCTACCATCACCCACACTATCCTCTACCACCGTCGTGAGATCGTCGCTGGTTTCAAGAACTTGATCGCCCGCAAGTCTGCATTTGCCAACAGCAAGGATGTGCACACTCGCCTCATGCGGAGTTATCGTGAGGTCCCTGAGTATGTGTACTTTGCTGTCCTCCTCGCCTCGATCGGTTTGGGTGCCGCCGGTGTTGGCGCGTACCCAACCCACACTAGCCCTGCTGTCGTCCTGTATGGTGGTATGTATCATTCCCTTTTGGCCGATATCGCACTGCTTACAAACCCCTACAGTTTTCCTCGCTATGATATTCTGTATTCCTTGCGGTATCATCATGTCGATCACGAACGTCGAGATTACCTTGAACGTTATTGCCGAGCTGTTTGGTGGTCTCTGGTTCCCTGGCAACGCCACTGCTATGAACTATTTCAAGGCTTACGGATATGTTACGACTTCGCACACTCTCCATTTCGCCCAAGATCTCAAGCTCGCCCACTACGTCCACATCGCACCGTGGGTCACCTTCAACTGCCAGATGTGGGCGACTTTCATCTCCACTCTCGTCTGCACGGCCATCCTCAACTACCAGATGACCAAGATCCCCGGCGTCTGTCTGCCAAAGCAGAAGGATCACTTCACTTGTCCCGGAAACAACACGTTCTTCACCGCTTCCGTCCTTTGGGGTACTCTCGGTCCCAAGAGGATGTTCGGTGCTGGTGCCATCTACAATGGCCTCTTGTGGTGTTTCCTCATCGGCGCCGTTCTGCCTATCCCCTTCTACTTCCTTCGCAAGAAGTTCAAGGTTTTCGCCTACTTCCACGTACCCATTTTCTTGGTCGGTGGACTTATCTGGGCTCCTTACAACATGGCCAACGTTTGGCCCGGTGTCCCCGTCGCCTACCTTTTCAACTACTTCCTCAGGAGGCGTTTCTTGGCCTGGTGGTCCAAGTACAACTAGTGAGTGACCTCCGTTACGCCTGATCGTGAAGTCCATACTGATAAGCCCTCTCTCAGCATCACCTCCACAGCCTTCTCCTGCGCCATCGCTATTTCCGCCTTGGTCATGTTCTTCGCCCTGCAACAACAGGGTATTGAGATCGACTGGAGCGGCAACAGCATCTCCTTTGCGGGTGTTGACGGTGAGGGGCCCGTCCTCAGGACGGTGGCCGATGGAGAGCACTTTGGTCCCGGCCCTGGCGAGTTCTAATTGTAAACTATCATAGTATATTTTCTCCGCACTGTTTCTACTTGTTCGTCATCGGTTCATCGCGCTCGTTCTAGTGATTGTCCTGTTTTTTGCTTTGTTTGTACTGGGTAGAACGGAGTCATGTTTTAATGCGCACCGTCCATACGGGTTTTTACGTCTCTCTTCTTCCTGGCGGGTCTGACGGTAATGCGCCGTAGCAGACCTCGAAGTTGCGAGTGACTTTGCGGCTCCAACCCCACTTGGTTTCACGCGATAGTGGTGAGAACTGCGTGAGACGGTAGATGGATCGCGTAGAAAAATTCGCAGATCCTCGAGTGTGCCCATATGGACGTATTGGCTTCTTATCTGTTCCATAAATAAGACTATCCCACCGGAAGGGTCACACGCCAAGGGGAATGATGGTAAGACCCGGTGCCTTCGCATGAGATTGGAGTTGAGTTGATGCGGCCTCCCCCCGGTGTCACCATAATAAGAACCTTCGGAACAATGTCCTCGAGTCGAGGGATCAGTCTTGTGACGAGGTCTGCCCTGAGCGAACATGACGCTTCGAATCAAACGAGAGGGGAATATGGATGTATCATGCGGGTAAGATGCCGGATTGATGCATGTTCGGGATCGCCGCGTAGATACCTACTGGAGCTGTCGAGATGCTCGTGTATTGCGTAGTATCTCTGGTTTCGATGGTCCAGGTGTGTGAGTAATGTGGGGTGCATCGCGAGCTTACCGGGGCCACAGGCAGGCACTGCGAGGTACGGAAGAATCCAACTTTTGGTTTGGGAGATGAAGATTTTACATATAGTTGGAAACAGGGTTGAACTTGCAGAGGGCGCTGTGGCTGAGTGGTTAAAGCGACAGACTAGAATTTGGTGAAACCATCAAATCATATAATCTGTTCCGGTCTCCGGGCACAGGTTCGAATCCTGTCGGCGTCGTTTTTATTCCCTCTCCAAGATCTTATCATGCATTCCGCTGGAGGTTACCATGACATGTGATGACTTGCATCAGAAACTGAGGTCAGTTGTTATTGGTTCCTATACTGTTCAAACTGCACAAAGAATAGTGAAATCCTTTCACATGAAAATCACCACTTTGCATAAAACTTATCAAAATATTTTTGCATGAGGTTTATTAATCACACTGTGCATCTTGTATTGTCATATGCATGAGGGGAGGTCATTATGAAGTTGGTTGAATATGAAGGGGTACAACAAATCAAGGGGTTTAAGGGTAGAGGTAGGTAGTTAAACTCCAAGGGATATGGTTGGATACTGATCTGGCTGGGGAAAAGTAGCTAAGATACATTAGAGTAGGGGATAGGAGATTGGGTGGGATAAGAGCAAAGTCAAAGGAATGAGGCCTTGAGGATTTAGCTCATGTATATAGAATAAAAAATCTCCTCCCAAGAGGTCCCAACTTGAGGTAATCCTTGCCAAGGTGAGAAGATACATTTCACTTGGAGTGCTGGGGATATTGTTGACTTTGATTGGCTTAGGGCTTAAAAAATGACTAAATAATGGAACTTTGCTTGAAAACTCTATGAAGGGTTAATAACAAGCTGCTTGTAGTTATATTCTGCAAATGCACCAGGTGTCTCAATAACCCTCCAAACCTTCCTGGGAGGTGGTGGTGAAGAAATTGACTGATTGTCACTGTTTCCCATCTTGCCTGCAGCCCATTTGCAAAGACTGAACAGACAATGGTTTGATAGAGTGGTAGGCTAATGACCCCAACATATATGTCCTCTTCACTGGAACTGCCCAGCTTGTCTTCTGTAAGTGTATTATCAACTATGAAAGATGTGTAGATTAGGAAGTTAATGCACCAGGACCCACTGATCCCACTCATTTTGCCATCATCTTTTCACTAATATGGTCAACTGTGGCTGTTGGGATAGTAAATCAGTGACTATGTATGCCAAGTATTTAGGCCAGCAAAGAGAGCTTATTGGGGGCAACCCTCTGTCAGGGTTGGATGCCTGTTTACTGTACACTAGACACCAGAGGTGTGGTGATAGGATGGAAGGGAGTTGTCATGAACACGTGATCTAGTTGATCAAATCAAAAAGATCACTATTGAGATTCGTGACATAAAAGAGAAGAGGAAAATCAAAATGGATTCAACAGCGGGAGTTACAAGTACATTCAGTGTTCACAACCACACGTTGAGTGGTCCTCTACAAGAAGGTCATGAAGAACATGATGAGCGTGATATACACTACGAGAATAGTACACGAACCATCCATCAACTACCTCGCAGTATGCACAACCAAGAACATTGTGCTCCAACTCAATACCCAACTCCAATAGGACCCATTGCATTGCCTCCACTGCCTCCTGAACTCCATCCCTCATCACCAAGTAGTGGAAATCCTGTAAGGCCCGTTTCATCGACGACTCCTTGGTCAAAGAGGCCAAACGATCCCGCGTCTCCTGGGAACGAGGGAGACAACGTTGGTGGGGTGGTCGATCTTCTTTGTACGACAAACAGGACGACTTCTGGCAGCGTGAACGACGTCACTCCTTGCGATGACTGTAGGAAGGAGGGGGTGTAGTAGACCGAGTCGATGGAAGAAGAGGAGACGGACTCGAGCGAGGGGAGGGAAGTGCAACTGGAAGATTCATTCTCTCCCTTAAGGACAACTGCTGCATCTGAGAGATCACAGGGCTCAGGGAGCGAGGAGTCGGTGACAAGGGAGCAACCAGCGTATGTTCCGATCTGTTCCATAAGACCGGCAATGGGAACCCAATGAGATTCCACGTAATGAGTCAATAAAGCTTGACACATTACTGACAAAGAATGGGACTCTTCTATCTTCTCCACCAAATGGTCGACCCTGGTACGAAGGGAATGGATCACCAGACCCATGCCATCGATCTGCTGCTCCAGACCATTGATACGAACGGCTTGAGCATCTTGAATGTTGATAGTGTTCGCATGTAGTTGCCCAGCAACTATCTCGTTCATACGAAGACAAAGAATCTCTGCCGATACTTCCAGAACGGAAGAAGGAGGATGTTGGAAAACACTTTCCCCATTACGGTAGGAAAGGTCAATCTAAACATGAGGAACCATCAAAGAAGTCCACACTATCGTGACCCCAGACCTCATCCTGAGAACCCATAATGATGGGGAGAGAAAGGTTGATGTTGATCGTGGAGGCGGACATGGTGACGATTGAGGAAGAACTTTAAGAGGGGAGGAGTAGACGATTGATGGGGGGAAAGGAAAAGCGAACTGAGGAAAGAAACCAGCTATCAACCAATCATTAAATAGATGGTAAGAACCCTAACCCTGAAACACTGGATCTTAGATTCTATCAGACCCTTCCATCAAATATATCCAAAAGAAGCCATAATTGGAGGGGAGTTATAGATCCGGGGATTTCTCCCTGAAACGCCATCAAACTTCTCAGAAACACCGCCCATCAATACGCAGCCCTTCCATCACATCAAATAGAAGGATGTTCCGTTTATCAATTGGAAATCAGAACATTCCAGAAGGAATCATTCACAGTCATCATGACTAAGTATGAGTCACGCCTAGTCAGCATTAGACGCTTCCAAGGGAAGAGTAGACTTAGTCACAGAAAGTAGTAGATCATGTGATCAGGATTTGGGAGTATATAAGGACGAGCCCCTCCGGCTCTCTTTTCCCCTTATCCTCAATCTTCTCTGTAACCCACTACTCCAACTAGTACGTTGGATACTCTCCAATAAACCCTTTTACCCTTTATACTAACATACCTAGCAGGAGTCTCCTGCTATTGTATGTTGCCACCCGCTCTCCCAAACCCCAATCTCCTCTCCCCTTTCCCTCTCCCTCCGATTGAAGACATAAGGCCTTATTTGTGGAGTCAACGCTTGCTGACAAGCCTCAGTGTTAACCAGACCAGAGGCCAGCTCGTGCACTGTCCCTACCATAAACCCTTTTCTTCATTAGATCAAGGAGCCCCTGCCCCACCTTTCCTCGCCACCGCCGATCACTATTTTGAGTGGAGATCCATCTATACTAATCATCCCCTCGCAGTCATCACATTTATAGTCCACCCGGCTTTCTCTCAAGAGAAACCCCTCATTCACATTGACCGACACCCCGTCTTCCTCTGTGAGTCTTGTGTCATCAGTTGGTGGGACTTCCCTACTGCACTTCCGGGAGATGTTGTTGCTTGGTTGAAAACTCAAGCAGACCTCTACCCCCAAGAGGAAAGCTTCTGGCTATTCTCACACACTCTCGCGGACTTCGTCGATAAATTTTGGAAGCCGGTCTTCCCTTACGATCACAAGTCACCTAACCTCCGCCCAGATCAAGCTCCTCAACTTCCCCTCACCCCAAACCACCCATCGCTTACTACACCTCTGGTGCCCAGCCAATAGTAAGCAGGCATCCAACCCTGACAGGAGTAAGGGGGAGTCTGGGTAAATGAGGGAGATGGAGATGTGGGGAGTTAGTATTGTAGGGGGATGGGAGTCCAAAACTTGTTGATGAATTTAAACAGAAAGTATTTGAATAGCCAAATATCTTCTTCAAAGGGAACTTCTTTGCTGAGTTCTTCTACCCAAACACAGGCTTCAACTGGTGGGGCTGTATGGATATCCCATCAAAGGATAGTTAGAGTGGGACACTCAAAGATGGGATGGGTAAGTCTATGGATGATAGAGAGGTCACTAAAATAACCAGTATGGTGGAGAAGAGAACAGTTCCAAGTACTTTGGAGGGATCAAACTTAGAACACCACTCAAAGTAATGATTGTGTCACACTTTTTGCCTTTTTCTCTTGTTTTCATGGCTAAGTTGTACGTACCCACATGTGCCTAAGTCATGTGGACTTTATTCTGGACTTATCTTTTTCTTTTTCCTTTGGATTCATTGGACTTATCTTATCCTATCACACCGACAGCAAGGTAAACACGTGTGTCATTCAAGTCATCTATGGACAGGCCTACAAGTCACAATAAACTCCCCTAAGGAAGTTCTGCCTATCCTTATCAGCGATCTCAGGGTAAACCACAAGATCACTCTCCTTGTCTGGCCAGATCAAGGCCCTTGTTCTCCTAGCCCTGTTCCTATCTGAGGCCCTATCCATCATCCCACTCCTACCCAAATAGGCCTTGTCAATCCTCCTATCCAGCAACTCTAAAGGCTGGCTACTCAGCCCAGCAACCAGCCCAGCAATGGGTGGAATCTTACATGGGCTTAGCAACCTCCCACAACTCAGCTGCATTGCCAACAACCTCTTTAGCCCCTTCTTCCCTCTTTGCTTTGCCCTCTAGCTGCTGGTCATGGGCATCGGTGTACACTGGGGGCAAGGGTACCCAGAAATGGCACATTTGGAATGTATTGCTAAGATGAAGCTGAAATGTTCCTAACCTGTTGCCACAAATAATTGTCACGAACTCAAGACTTAGTTGATCAAATCAAACAAATCATGATTGAGATTTGTGACATAAAGAACAAGAAAAGAAGTAACATTGGTATTATGGAAATTAATAATACATTCAATGTTTGCAACCGCACTCAGAGTGGTCCTCTACAAGAACGTCATGGAGGACATGATGAGGATGGTGTACACTATGAAGACAGTACTGGAATTGACCATCCACCACCTGATAGTAAGAGCAACTGAACACATTATACTCCAACTCTATACCCTCCTGCAATAAGATCCATCTCATCGTGTCCACTGCCTCCTGCAACCCATCCTGCATCTCCAAATAGCGGAACCTCTGGAGAGCTTCCTTCAGAGACTTCTCTTGGGTCAATTTCTTCGAATGATCCCAAGTCTCTTGAGAATGAGGAAGGCATCATTGACAAGGTGGTCGATTCTCCTCCAAAGACAATGGTGAATTCTTCTGACGTTGCGACTGGCGACGGGACTGGTGTTGACAATAAGGAGGGGGAGTGGTAGATGCTGTCGATGGAGGAGGAGGACTGAGACTTGAGCGAAGGGAGGGAAGAGGGACTGTCTGGTCCATCCACTCCCTGAGAGTTAAATGTCTCATTGACAATGTTGCAAGTGTAAGTTCCTGTGGGAGGGATGACTCCACAGGAAGAGAGCAATCCAATCTGTGCAAATAAATGACTAATGGGCTCCCAATGAGTCTCAATGTAATGCATCAACATTGCATGACACATTACTGACTGCATTCTGACTTGTTCCATATTGGATGCCAGAGTAACGTAGTTCTTCTTCAATTGATGGTTCAACAATTCCAAACCATCAATCCGTTCTTCTAAAGCGTTGATATGAGCATGCTGCTTGTCCATCAAGGAAATGGCCCCCAAATGAAGTTGACCAGCAACCTCCTCATTCATCTGCAAAGTGATCACCTCTGAAATGACCTGAGGTAACTCGGTGAAATGCCACCTCCTGCTGCGGGCGCAGATGGTCGGTTGGGGTGCAGGGAGGATGGGATTTGGGGTGGGTTCTAGGTTGTGCAGATGGCCTGTCGGAGAGATCAAGAGGTTCTTCTGCGAGGAGATATGAGGGATGGGATAGGGTCGAGACCAGAGACAAAGAGTTGTGACGCGAGACGAGGAGTTGAGACAGCGAGGGACAAGGATGAGTTGAGACAATGAGGGAGACGAGAGCGACGATAATGAATATGAGGGTGGCGACGACGAGAGCGGAGACGAGTGAGGGAGACGACGGAGACGACGGTGAGGGCACAGAATGATGAGAACGAGAGCGAGAACTGGACTGGACAATTTTGTATTCACCCCTAGCTACAACAGGGATATTTATATGTGTCTACACTACTCAGAGAACGGAGGCGAGTGCTGAACGGCAAAGGGAAAAGACCTGAGATATCAAGAAACACGTGCAAGCAACAAAGGAAGAGAAACAATCCGCGGAACGATAGGGGAATGGACATAGGAGAAGGAAATGCAGTGCGGCGCGGGAGGACATCGGAATGCGAGGATATGGTGATCGGAAATGGAGTGATCGGAAGCAGGCACTGGGGGCAAGGGGTGGTGTCCTGGGCTGGTACATCACAAGTCCATCACAAGGACATGGACAAAGTACCAGGCAAAAACCCACCTGGTGCATCTCAAGTCCATTCAGAATTTTCCCAACCAGTTTCCCTGCAGTGTTCCTGGGTCAGGAAATGGTCAGTACATTCACAGTGTTCCAGATCATGTGACCAGGGTGTCCCCATCAGGAACACCATGGGGACATTCAAAATTTTCCCAAAGAAAGTACCCAGAATTTTCCTGAGCGGTTCATTCAGAATGTTCCCAGTCCCTGGGTCAGGAAATGGCCAGTACATCTGCAGTGTTCCAGGTCATGTGACCGGGATGTTCCCATCAGGAACACCATGGGAATGTCACGATTTTCGCCTTTTCCCTCATCTCCTACGGCTAAGTTACAGACGCCCGCACGTGCCTCAGTCACGTGGACATTCATCTCTTTTTCTTTTTCTTTTTCTTTTTCTTTTTCTTTTTCTTCGAACATTCCAAGGACTTATCTTATCTTATCTTATCTTATCTCATCACCACAGCAAGACGAAGGCAAAACTCGTGTCATTGGAGGAACTCTATCTACTTGGCCAAAGAGCTAGACTGGCCACGGGTAAACCTCATCCTGTCCGCATCAGAGATCTCGGGATACACCACGAGATCACTACTCTCTGATGGCCATATCGATACCATCCGACCACTCAAGGCACGATCCATGGTGCCCCTCTTCCCCTTCCCAAGGTCCCTATCCATCTTCGCCTCCAACGACTCCAAACGCGTGTTGGAAGGACCGGCGACCGGTGGTGCCTCGTAAGGACTTTCGGATCTGGATTAAGGGTGTGAGTCTAAGACAACAAGACTCGCCCCCTGAACCCACCTAGCACAACCCCCACTTCCAGTCGGCCGCATCGCCGCCAATCTCTTCGGCCCTCTCTTCTTCCCTTTGCGCGCCCTCTGCCCACTGGTCGCAGGCATCGGTGTCGGCGCACGACGAACGCTCTTGATGGAAACGGTCTCTCCCGACTCTTCGGATCCCAAGCTTCCGGATCCAGGACTAGCGGGCGACGCACCCAAGATCGGATCTTCGGAGAACTCGAACGGATCATCCTTCGTCCCCGATCCGTTCATCTCCAAGTACAAACCAATGTCGAAGAGTCGCCCCTCCGTCCTAACCGCGAAAGCCCTCTGTGGAAAGCCCTCTGTGTCGCGATCACGTCCTGGATATCCTCCTTCAAGAGGGCGATCTAGGAATCTGGATTAGTCTGATAAACCTCAGACCATCGCCCAGAGACCTACCTCATTCTGCTGCTCATCGATCACCTTTAAGAGCTCGTGGTTGAGACCAGCGGACGCCCGGAGGCATCTCTTCTCCCAAACAGAACGCGTGTCCGTTCCGGGAACGTCATCATGGATAACACGTCGGAGAAGGGACTTATATCTATCTCCTGCAACGCGAGGAACTCTTCCGGCGTCAGCATCCGTACTGACGGCAAGGGCGTAACAAAAGTCTCCCCAGTGGAGGTCGCTGAAGGTCTCCTTCGAATACGATCCCACATTCTTCGCACGACGGATGATCTCGTCGTTGGTGGCGTAGTCGGTACTGGGAGTGGTGGAGGAGAATGTGGCAGTGGTACCACGAGATATGTGTGGGTAGGTGTGGAGAACGCGAGGCATGGTAGAGCAAAGTGTCGAGGAATGATGAGGGAAGCTAGTTGAGGACTGCTGAGAAACCCTGGCAGTCCCTCCTTCACTTACACTGGGGACAAGGGGTCACTTACCTGGTAGGCAAATGGTGGGTTTGTGCTGAGTTTGTGTTAAAATTGCCCAACTGTTACCCACCAGGTAAGTGCTGGGCAAATTTAAAATTTGCCCACCTCCTTG
>Ga0307513_10000087_pt1 | contig 130765 bp, 120 predicted proteins | sample 15_EM_MG_FD_202174 | JGI IMG/M metagenome (GOLD analysis project Ga0307513, IMG submission 202174) | Populus trichocarpa ectomycorrhiza microbial communities from riparian zone in the Pacific Northwest, United States - 15_EM | ecosystem: Host-associated > Plants > Roots > Unclassified...
GGCCGCCGCAACACCCGACGCGCACCCGTCTACGACCCCGGCAAGACCACGAAACGCAACAGAAGTCTGACTCAAGGAAAGAAACCACCGAAGGCTACCGAACCATCCACAGGTTAAAAGACAAGCTTAGTCCAGCCTGGCAGATATTGCTACCAAGTAATCTCTCTACTGAGGAAATGCGCCAGTCTTAACTTCAGCTACGCGACAGTCTGTGGTCGGCATGGCTGCGCCGCTTCGCCATCGAGCACACCTTCCGGTTTCTCAAACAGACCATCGGCTGGACCGTTCCCCCAGGTCCGCGACCCAGAAGCCGCCGATCGCTAGATCTGACTGGTGATCGCTCCTTTCACTCGGCAGGTTGCTCGCCCCCGGCTTGCGTCTGCCATGTGCTTGGCCGGGGGCGGAGGTTGATCCTGCGGAATCGCCGGGGGTCGGGGAGCTGGTGGGGGTGTTTTGCTCATGTGAAGCGGTTCAGGGGAAAGAGGGTCGATGCCGACCTTCTCAATTGATGAGATGGGCCGTGTCGATCAAGAAGTGACGTGAATCTCATTTCTGGATCGGGATGGTGTTCTGAGGAGCCTCGAGTGCAGGCCCGAGCTGCTCGGGAAGCCTGCTTCAAATCGACGCGACGCGATCGGGGCGTCCTTGTACTGCCCCAGGGCTATCCGGATCATCCTCTTAGGTCGCTTCGTTGCGTACGCAGATCTTGACAGTCCAGTTTGGGCCCGCTAGCGTGACGCTCAGTCGCGTTGCATCTCTCGTGCGTGACCGGCTTCCCCCAGCTGTCTAACTGAATGTGATACCCCACCATGCTGTGTACCCCTCACCCCCTTGCGCGCCGGCTCCCGGGAGCCGGTGTCCCCCTTGCTCTTCGCCGCTCTGCGACAGTCGCGCTGGCCTTGACGGTCATCGCTTCGATGCTGATGGTTGACGGTGCCCGCGCCGAAGAGAGCCCTGCTGGTGACGGTGTGGACTGCACGGTGATCGACGATGCGGGGTTTGAGGTCGACTCGGAAGCCACGGCGCTTGACTTGGCCGCTCGATGTGGTCGACCGGTGGAGATCGATGCGCTTCGGGAGGAGGCAGCGAAGTACACCGCCGAGGTCGATGGCACGGTCACGGCCGAGGTGTATGCCACTCCGCAGTGGACGACCGATGATGCCGGGCTGTGGGTGGACATCGACCCGGCCCTGACAGTCGACGGGAACGAGCTGATCCGGGCATCAGCGGTGCCCGGGGAGATGACCGTTTCCTCCGGTGGCGACTCGCAGCCGCTGGTGAGCGTTGTGACCGAGGGCGATGCGACGTTTGACCTGTGGTGGCCTGGATCGTTGCCCGAGCCTGCCTTGGAAGGGCCGTTGGCCCGCTTCGCAGAGGTGTTCGACGGGGTCGACCTGGTGGTAGAGGCAGGGACGACCGGCTTCGCCTACCGGCTCGAAGTCAAGACCGCCGAGGCCGCGCAGAATCCGGAACTGGCCGAGATCATCGTCGACCTGGGCGGGACCACTGAAGTCGTCCAGGACCAGGACACCGGTGCGGTGTCGGCGTTTGACCCGGTGACCGGTGAGACCGTGCTCGCGGCGGGGAGTGCGTGGATGTGGGACTCGTCGGTGCCGGAGTCCACGGCTACCGTCAATGGGCCGATGCTGTATGCCGAGCTGCTCGATGCAGAGACAGGGTCTGACGCGGCACCGGGCGACCCTGGTCAGGTCGCTGCGATGGAGGTTGCCCTCGACGGCGAGACGTTGGCGATCATTCCCGACCAGGAGCTGTTGACGGGCGCGGAGACGGTGTACCCGGTGGTGATCGACCCGTCGTTCGAATCGCCGTTGTGGAGTTGGACGACGGTCGGCAGCGAGGCGTACGCCGATTCAACCTGGTGGGACGATGCGGCCTGGCCGCGTTCGGGCGGGCCCCGGATGGGATTCAACGGCTGGACCACTCCCGGTGAAGAAGGCTACGGGGTGTGGCGGTCGATGTTCCGCTTCGACCTGCAGAAGCTCAACTATGCGACCGTGACTGACGCGGCCGTCTCGATCGACATCCGCCACACCGGTGGATGCGAGGCTTACCCGCTGGAGTTGTGGCAGACCAACATCATCAGCAAGGGGACGGTGCCGACATCCTGGAACTCCACTGCGGGCAATTGGCTGCACGGCGCACCGTTGGACACCCAGACCGTTGCGAGCGCCAATGCCTCGGGAGGCTGTGCCGAGGCCTATCCGACACAGACGGTCACCTTCGCTTCGGATGACCTGACGTATCACGTCAACCGGCACGCCAACGTCCCCTACACCTCGATCACCCTCGGCATAAAGGCCGCAGACGAGACCGACCGCCTGGAGTGGTTTCGAGCCGATGCCGACACGGTCCACATGACGGTCTCGTATCAGCCGTCGATGTCGGTCCCGTCGGACTTGACGATGGACGGGGTCAACTGCCTCGCTCCCGAGGAAGCGCGCGTCACCGGCACGGCGCCGACCCTCTCAGCCGTCCCGCACTCCTCCGACGGCGAGGCGAGCATGGGCTTTTGGGTACGCAACGCCGCCGGCACCGTGGTCGCCGAACATTTGAGCGCCAGCACGGTCGTTTCCGATGAGGCCTATGCGTGGCAGGTGGAGACCCCGCTCGCGGATGGCGTCTACGAGGTGCGCGCCCGCGCGAACACCACCGACGGTGTGACAAACCGGTACACCACGTGGTGCTCCTTCGAAGTCGACTCGACCCTCGACGACGTCGCAGAGGCTTCGGTCACCACTCTTACCTGTCCATACGACACCACCGGACTGGATCCGGACGCCGACACCCTGGAGTCCGAGACCGAGGGCGGGGCGCTGCTGCTTGCGGAGGCGTGCGGTATCGGTGTCGTGGTCACTGGACTGCAGGACTACAGCACTCAGGTCGTGGCCAACCCTGAAGGGACGCTGGCCGCCGCAGCGACGACGGTCCCGGCGTGGGCGCCCGACGAGGCAGGGGAGTGGACCGAGGTCGATACCGACTTCACCGAGGGGACCGACGGGGCGATCACCACGACCGCGGCGGTCTCCGATATCACCGTCTCCTCGGGCGGTTCCGGACCGTTCGTGACCGCGGCTTCCCCCGATGGCGGATCCATTGCGCTCACATGGCCGACCGCGCTACCCGTGCCGGTAGTCGAGGGTGACACCGCCACCTTCGCCGAGGTCCTGACCGGAGTGGACCTCCAGGTCACCTCCAGCGTCGACGGGTTCACCTATGCGCTCATCGTGAAAACCCCCGAAGCCGCAGCGAATCCAGAACTGTCCTCGATCGAACTCGGCATCAGCTCTGAAGGCCTTACGGTCACCCAGGACACCGAAGGCGCCGTCACTGCTACCGACGCTGCGGGCGAGGTCGTGTTCGCCGCGCCGGCGGCGTACATGTGGGATGCCTCGGTGGTACCCGACCCGGTCGAAGGGGCCGCGGTCGAGACCTTGGCCGCTGCTGAGGAGGAGCCGGTTAGCGACCTTGGCGAGGACGACCTCATGCCGGGCCTGTATGCCCCTGTGGGGGTCGAACTGGCCGACTCGACGCTGACGATCACGCCCGACGCCGCGCTTCTGGCCGACCCTGATGCGCAGTACCCGATCACGATCGACCCGCCGTTCGTGGGCAAACGCCAGGCTTGGGCGAATATCTTCGAGTCCCGCCCCGGATCGTCGTGGACGAACGACAAGGACTGGCCCCGCAAGGGCGGCATGCGAGTCGGCCTGAACGCCTGGACTTCGTGTGCCCCGGACGCGTGCGGCGTGTGGCGGTCAGCGGTCCGCTTTGGCATCGGCAATCTCGACGACAAGGACATCCTGACAGCCAAAGTGGCCATGACCCAGACTCACTCTGGTGGTTGCGGTTCGGCCGACCTGGCACTCTATGAGGTTGATCGCAAGCTGTCCAATGGGACCACGTGGAACTCCATCACGTCAGCCTCCCCGGACCACCTGCAGACCAAATCGGTCGCCTCGTCGAACTCCAGCGGGTGCTCCACGAACTACCCCGACCGCGACATCAACTTCGACGCCTCGGCGATCAAGTCCGAGCTCCAGGGGAACGTGAACAACGGCCGAGACTGGATGTCGTTCATGGTCCGTTCTTCCGACGAGGGCGACACCTACGCCTGGCGGCGCATCGACATCAAGTCGGTGGAGTTGCAGGTCGTCTACAACTCCCCGGCTACAGCGCCGACCAGTTTGAAAACCAATAACAAGGCATGCGTCACCTCCGGATATGCGGCGGCGCCGTGGACCTCAGAGGTCCAGCCGGGCTTCTCAGGGGTCCCGCATGATGCGGATGGTAAGACCGGCGCGAAGATTGAGGTCCGCCGCAAGGGATCGAGCGCGAACATCTTGACTTGGTCGACCAGCCGTAACTACGAGGACGGATCACGGATCCCTTGGACGGTGCCGCGGAACAAGGCGCTGCCGACCGGTGAATACCGGTGGCGTATGGCTTCACTGGACGACTACAAGAACGGCACCGATAGCGCCTTCAGCGACTGGTGCTACTTCCGCGTCGACACCACCGCCCCGACGCCCCCGAAGGTAGAGCTGGTCAGCCCGGCTGATCCCGAGGCCGGGGACCGGGTGACGTTCAAACTCACCGCCACCGACACGCATTCGGGACTGGCGGGGTTCTGGTACGGCGTCAACTCCGAAGCGAAGCAGAAATGGGAGCCTGCGGTCAACGGGGCAGCGACCATCACGGTGACCGCCCCTGCCGGCGGCGGCCGGGTTTGGCTGTGGGTGTGGGCGCAGGACACCGCCGGGAACTATTCGAAGGACACCCAGGCGGACTTCTACGCACCCAAGAACCTCGGCCTCAACCCGGTAGCGGCATGGCGCCTCGACGGCGACGGCCTCGACGACGTCCAAGGCACCACGGCCGACGGCACCGACACCAACCTCGACTTGAGCGTGGGCCGCACCTCAGGCTGGGTCGGCTCCGGGGCTGAAACACCACCGGGTCAGGCGATGCTCTTCGGCGGTTCAGACTGCATCTCGACCGCCAGTCCGGCTATCGACACCAGCACTCAGTACACGGTGGCAGCCTGGGTCAGGCTCGACCTTGCCGACACCAACATTCGGACGATCCTGTCTCAATCAGGACAGGATGAGACCGGTTTCGCCGTCCGTTACCGCGGTACTTCCGCTGAATGGGATCTGATGCTCACCGGTGTCGACAGCTCGGAGGACACCTCGGTCATCCGTGCTGCCTCCACTACTGACCCAGTACTCAGCGATTGGACGCATCTGGCCGCAACGGTTGACCCGGGCGCGAAGGTGATCCAGTTGTGGGTCAACGGCGTCCTCGAAGCCACCAGGTCATTCACGCACGACGCATGGAACGCTGAAGGGCCTGTCAACATTGGCTGCTCGGGCCGTACCAGCCCCTACCGGCAATCCGGATATTTCGTCGGTGCGATCCAGCACGTCGGCATCTGGTCCGGCCTGATGACCGGTGCCGAGGTGCAAAATGCCATGGCTGGGAATCTTCCGGCTGGACTCTCCGGTGAGTGGCCCCTGCGCGGTAACGCCGACGACACCTCGCTTCAGGGCAATCACATGACCGCCCCGACCAGCGGGGCAACGTGGGTAGAAGATCAATGGGGTCGCAACGCCTCGGCCATCGACCTCGACGGCACCTCCTGCGTCACTGCGGGCGACACTGTCCAGAACCGGTCAGATGCATCCTTCTCCGTTGGGGCCTGGGCGAAAGTCGACGCGATCACGGGCGCGGAACAGACGATTGCGGCCGAAGGAAGCAGCCTGGCAAGCAAATTCAAGCTGATGCTCGGCACGAACGGGAAGTGGTCGTTCTCGGTCACTACCGGTCCCAACTCGCAAGGCGGCGCGACCTGGTACTCCGCTGTCGGCACCGCAGCCGCGGTGGCCGGAGAGTGGGTGCATCTGGTCGGCGTTTACGACCTGGCCGCCGATCAAGTCCGGCTCTACGTGAACGGCGCGCTTGCCGCAACCGCCTCTGCGACAGGGACACCTGCCGCCGGGTACGGCAAGGTCAACATTGGGTGCCGTGCTACCGCCTCCGGCATCGCAGGCGACGGCTACTTCACCGGCACGATCTCGACCGTCCAATTGTGGCGGGGTGCGTTGACGACCGCTGAAGCCGCTGAACAATATGGTGGGAACAGTGCAGCCGACCGCCAAGGCAACTGGTTGTTCAACCGGAACGAAGGATCTGCCGACTCCGAAGGCGACCATGACCTGACGATCAACGGGACCTTCAACACCGACTACCGGTGGGGTCCGAATGCGACCGGCTGCGGCACATGCTCGCTGCAGCTCATGAGCGACAACGGTTGGGCGCAGACCGCAGGAGCAGCGGTGCGCACGGACGCGTCGTTCACGATCGCGACCCGGGTGTGGATCGACGCGAGAGCCACCGAGCCTGAGTGGCAGACGATCATGTCGCAGGCCGGGCAGCACCGGGTCGGGTTCAACCTCAACTCCCACTTCAACGCGGCGACCGGCGAACGGCACTTCCAATTCGCCATGCCGTCCGCCGACACCACCAGCTCGGTGACCTGGCACACGGTCGAATCAGGCGAGTCGATCGCGACCGGGAAGTGGTACCACGTGGCCGTGATCGTCGACATCCCCGCCGGGACTATGACGATGTACATCAACGGAGTTAAGTCCGCTACCGGGACGGGGACCTCTACGCCCTGGAACGCTGCGGGACCGCTCTACCTCGGCGTGTACGGGCGAATGAACGTCGCTCCAGCCCAGCCGTTCAGAGGTCGGATCGACGACGTGCAGGCATGGACGTCCACGGTCGACCCCGACCGGATCGCCGACATGTGCCGCCCCAACGGCAACTGACCACCCCACCCCCTGGAGTATTTCGCGATGACTGCCCCCCGGCCGTCCCTGGCCTCTGACGGTTCCTGGCTCCATTCCCCGCACACGGACCTACACCTGTTCACCCGATCGGCGATTGCGTTGACCGCGATTGCGGCCCTGGGCGCGGGACTCCTCGCGTTGGCTCCGTTGATGCCCGAATACGGTTCACCGACCGCGGAGATCGACGGCGACGATCCCGTCGCAGCCGAGGATCGGGAACCGGGCGAGGCTGAGTGGGCGGACCCGTCAGCGGATCAGCGGTGGGTGCCGGCGGGCGGTGTCGACCAAGTGGCCGGAGCGGTCAAGCTCGAGGCTACGGGCGATGCGGAAGCTGTAGTCCTTGAGGACGCCGCAGCTGAGGCATTGGGGGTCAGAGGGTTTCTCATCGAAGTCACTGACACTGGTGACAGCGGTGAACTCACGGTGGACTATGCAGCGGCCGAGGGCGCGTTCGGCGCCGGTTGGGACACCCGCGTCGCGATTGTTCGCCTGCCCTCCTGTGCGATCACCACCCCAGGAACCGAAGGGTGCCTTGAAGCTGAAATTGTCGAGTCCGATATCGACACCGAGGCCGATTCGCTCACTGTCGACCTCGCACAAGCGGAAACCGACTCTTCCACACCAACAAGCGTTGCGGAGCCGATGGTCCTCGCCGTCGCCGCCACGACCGCAGCAGACACATCCGCAGGAGACTATTCGGCCACGAAACTAGAGTCCATCGGGGCATGGGAGGCCGGGTCGAACGCCGGCGCTTTCACCTACTCGGTCCCGATTAGTGTCCCGCCGGCTGCGGGCCCGGTTCCAGACCTCGCCCTCACCTACAATTCGGCCCTTCACGACGGGCGTACGTCAGGGAAGAACAACCAGGCGTCCTGGGTGGGTGACGGCTGGACGTACGAACCTGGGTACATCGAGCGGTCCTATACTGCCTGCTCCGATGACTTTGGCTCGGGCGCAAACAATGGTGAGCACGACTTCACCGCCGACCAATGCTGGGACGGGCAATCGAATCACATCACCGTTTCCCTCAACGGCGTCAATGCCACCCTACTGAAAGATGACGACTCCAGCACCTGGTACGTCGGCTCCGGACAGGCCTGGAAAATCGAACCGCTCGGTGCCAGAGCCACGGCTTCGACGGTGACCAGCGAATCATGGAAAATCACCACCGAGGACGGCAGCGTCTACTACTTCGGTTCGGCCGCGGCCTCTCGCCTGACCGTCCCGGTGTTCGGCAACCACTCCGGCGAGGCCTGCCACGCCAGCGAGTTCAAGAACTCCGACTGCGCCCAGACCTACCGGTGGATGATCGACAAGGCCGTCGACACCTCGGGCAACATGGCCCGCTACACCTACACCGTCAAGACCGGCGCGTACGGTGCCGCGGCCGATGAGGACAACCGCACCAGTTACGGCCGCGAAGCCTACCTCGCGAGCATCGAATACGGTCTGCGCGAAAGCGACCCGACCGTCGCAGCGACCGGACGGGTGCTTTTTGCCGTCACCGACCGCTGCGAGAGCGGCTGCTATGACTCGGCCGGCAAACCCGTAGAGACCGCCTGGCCCGAAACCCCATGGGACCTGGACTGCGCGGCCGCGCCATGCACCACCCAACTCGCCCCGGCTTTCTTCGACACCAAGCGGCTCACCGCGATCACCACCCAGGTCCGCACCGGTACGACCTGGCGCGATGTCGACCAGTGGAATTTGGAATACGAGTTCAAGACGTACGGGTCCGAGAATCAAGTCGTCCTGTGGCTCAAGTCGATCCAGCGGACCGGCAAGACCGGGACCGACATCACCCTCCCCAAGATCGAGTTCGGCGGCTACGCCCTCGCCAACCGGGTCGAGGCCGCCGATCGGATCCAACTGTGGCGGTGGCGGATGTCCTCGATCAAAACCGAGACCGGCGCGGTCATTTCGATCGGGTACTCCGAACCCGACTGCGCCAGCCTGCCGTCCAAGACCGAGAACACGCACCGGTGCTTCCCGGTGCTGTCCAAACCACGCGGCCAAGCCGAGACCGTCGAGGACTGGTTCCACAAGTACGTCGTCACCGAGGTCACCCAGACCGACCCGATCACCGAATCACCCTCGGTTTCAACCTTCTACGACTACGCCACCACCGGCTCCAGCACCGGGGTGCTGTGGGCCTGGGACGATTCGGCCCACACCCGCAAGACCGAACGCACTTACAACCAGTGGCGCGGCTACGCCCAGGTCACCACTCTCGTCGGCGACCCGGCCGCCGGGGCCCAGGAGATCACCCGTACCCGCTACTACCGTGGCCTCGACGACCAGCCGCTTCCTGACGGTGAGCAGCGGTCGGTGACGCTCACTAGCACCGAGAACGTTGCGGTCGCCGACCACGAGGCGCTCTCGGGCGCAACATTCGAAGAAGTTACCTACGACGGCGGCCAGGTACTTGAAGGCACCCTCACCCGCTACTGGACCGCCAAAGCCGCAACCCAGGACCATGACGGCGGCTCCTATGACGCCTGGCGCACTGGGCCCTCCCGTGAAGAAACTCGGCGTTGGCTCACCGGCGATGCCTGGCAGCGGACCCGCACTGACACCACTTACGACACTCTCGGCAGGCCCACCAAAGTAAGCGGCCATGGTGACATCGCCAAGAGCGGCGATGAGACATGCAAACGCAGCTGGTACACCGACTCGGCCGCCGTCAACATTTATAACCTGCCCTACCGCGATGAAACCGCAAGCCTCGTTTGCGACACCGAGCCGAACCGGCCCGGTGACATTCTCGGCGGGAACCGCTACTACTACGACAGCCACACCGGCCTCGATGATGACCCGACCGACGGTCTGCTGACACGCTCGGCGGTTCTCGATGCCTGGCCCACAGGAGGCACGGCGGTCTATGTTGACGTCGCCCTCAACACCTACGACGGGCTCGGGCGTGTCACCAAAACTGTCGATACCGCTAGCAGAGCCACCACCACGGTCTACACCCCGACCGGGGCTGGCCCGGTCACGCAGAAGAAGACCACCAACAACGCCGGGCACGCCACCGTCACCACCCTTGATCCTGCCTGGGGTGTGGAGACGAAGATCGTCGACCCCAACAACCGGGTCACCGAGATCGCCTACGACGCCCTCGGCCGCTCCATCTCGGTCTGGGAACCCGGTCGAGTCCGGGCGAGCGAGTCCGCCTCGCGGACCTTCGCCTACAACGTCTCAAAAACGGCCCCGTCAACGGTCACCACCAAAGAACTCGGCGCGAACGACAACTACATCACCACCATCGAGCTCTACGACGCGATGCTGCGCCCGCGCCAAACCCAGACCGACACCATCAACGGCGGCCGTCTAATCACTCTCAACCGCTACGACACCCACGGCCGCGTCGAAGAGACCCGCGGACCCGACTACAACAACGAAGCGCCTTCCACCACGCTCGCCGTCGTCGAGCGCGGCGCCTCGACCAACCGCGTCGAGTTCACCTTCGACGCCGCCGGGCGCACTACCGCGACGGTCCAATACCGGGGGCAAGAGGAACTGTGGCGCACGGTGACCGCCTACGGCGGTTCCATCGACGGCTTCCAGATCACCACAACTCCACCGGACGGCGCGCTCGCCACCACCATGATCGAAAGCGCGACAGGCAAAGTGGTGGAACAACGCACGTACCATTCCAGCTCGCCGACAGGCGCATACGGGACCCTCGCGTACGCTTACACGCGACTCGGAGACCGGAGCTCGGTGACCGATTCGGAAGGCAATACCTGGTCATGGGTATACGACCTGCGGCAACGCGAGATCCAGTCTTCAGACCCCGATTCCGGGATCACGACCACGGTCTATGACGATGCGGGCCAGACGGCTTCGACGACCGATGCCCGAGGCCAGACGCTGTCCTACACCTACGACGCTCTCGGTCGGATGACCGAGCGACGCGACGGCACCGGCACCACCTTGGCCTCCTGGACGTATGACACCGCCTACGACGGGATCGGACTACCCGCGACCTCCACCCGCCACGTCGGCGATGACGCCTATTCGGAGGCAATCACCTACTACGACGAGGGCGGCCGGGCCGGGGAAACCGAGATCACTATCCCCGAATCCGAGGGCGCACTGGCGGACACTTACTACGTTTACCAGTCGTACCACGACAACGGTCAGCTTGCGGCCCGCGGCTACGACGCGATGGGCTCGATCGGCACCCAGCAGCTGTACTACTACTACGACGACGTCGGCAACCAGACCTCGCTCCTGTCCGACATCGATGGCAACTCCGTGGCTGTCGTCGACGACGCCACCTACACGCCCTACGGCGAGATTCAGACTCGCCGCCTCAACTCCAGCTACAACAACAAATTCGCCTACCAGGGCTACGACTATGAGGAGACCACCCGACGGCTCGAACGGTTCACCTTCGATCACCAGACCACCGCACCCACTGTGGCGGACGTCCGATACTCCTATGATGACGCCGGGAATGTGCTCTCAATCGCCGACCTGCCTGCCGACAACGCCGCGAGGTGGGAGCGACAGTGCTTCAGTTACGACTCCCAGCGCCGCCTGTCCGAAGCCTGGTCGCAGGCAGGCGATAGTGCCTGTGCCGCAAGTGAAGATGAGGCGACGATCGGCGGACCCGCCCCGTATTCGTCCACGTACGAGTACAACGCCATCGGCAACCGCACCAGCGACACCCGCACCCTGCTCGGCCAGTCAGGTGCAACTCGTACGCTCACCTACCCGGCCTCAGGACAGGAACAACCGCACGCGGTAACGGCGATCGCCAACGGTGACGGCACGACGGACACCTACGACTACGACGCAGTAGGCAACCTGATTGAGCAAACCGTCGGAGACCAGACTCTGAACTTTCACTGGGACGCTGAGGGTAGGAATACGCTCATCACTGGGCCTGACGGCGATTCCCGCATCGTCTATGACGCCGACGGCGGACAGGTCATCCGTGACGACGGCAATCTGGCCACCCTCTACCTGCCCGACACTGAGATCGTCTGGAACAAGCAGTCGGGCACCTTCGACACCACCCGCTACATACAGCACGCAGGCGACACCGTCGCCACCTGCAAAGGCTCCTCGATGAGCCTCTGGCGATGGGTCGGCGAGGACCACCACGGCACAGCGAACTACTCGGTCAACGCCGTCTCCCACTCCGGCGTCTCGGTTCGCTACTTCGACCCGTTCGGCATGGCCCGAGGAGCGAACACCGGAACCTGGTACGGCCAGCAAGGCTTCGTCGGCGGCACCGAGATGAGCAACGACATGGTCCATATCGGTGCGAGGACCTACGACCCGGACATCGGCCGATTCATCTCCCGCGACCCGGTCAAGCTGTTCGACAACTCCCAGCAGATCAACGGCTACTCATACGCCTCGAACACCCCAGTGGTCAAGTCTGACCCGACCGGCCTGAAAGAAACCGTCTGCTCCAAGGGACAATGGTGCACCGACCCTTACGATCCCAACACTCCCCCCGCGCCGGAGTTCGAGATCACCCCCGACTGCCCGCCCCAATGGTGCGGTGAAAACCAGGCCGGCAACGACGAAGACTGGAATACCGGCGACTTCGATGATCAGGGGGGTAATGACGACGGTCCCTCGCTCGAGCCGGACAATCCCGATACCTGCTGGTGGGACGAACCTGGGCCATGGTGCGACGCAAGCGACCTTCTCGGTGACACCTTTGATGAGGCGGGATACCTAGTCGATGAGGGTCCCGAAGACGTAATGGACTGGGGAATCCAGAAGGGTTGCGAGTGGGTCACAAGTGTGCCAGATTTTGCGTGCGAAACCTTTGATGAGGTCCTGGAGGAGGAGGTTGGTCCAAGATGTCTACAGGGCATGGCTGATAACGTGGGATTCATTATTATGGCGCCTATTGGCGGGGCTGTGGCGGGAATCAACGGGGGTGTTCCTGGGGTAATCCTTGGGGTGGTAGGAGGCTTGATTGGCGTGGCTGGCGGAGCGTGCGTTAACGGTGTAATGACATATTAGGGGTTGGAGATTTTTAATGGTTTACGCGATTATTCGATGGAATCTACTTTGGGTTGCAGTGTCCTATTCATCGTATATGGTGATTGCATATGCAATAATTGCTAGTGCGGTTGCATTCGCGATATTCAGTGGAGTTGTTGCAGTGCTCTTGCTCATGACCGTCAAATATGGATATGAACGGGAAATGGGCCGACTTCAAGGAAGGGAATATACTTCCGGTCGAGCGCTAATTCGGAAGGCTGTAAATATATTCAGTTGGTCGAAGGTTGCTGAGGAATTCGGAGCCGCAAGAAGGCGAATCATTTTTGCCGGATTGCTGGTCTTCACTATCGGTATAGTATCCAATGTGATGTTCGGAGCGCTGATTTCAATGCTGATATTCGGCTTGCTTCTTGTGGCGAGCTGGCTAGTGCTTCGATTTTCACTCACGGCGTAGTGAGTCCGGTTCAACTTGGAGCGATATTCTGAACGCCGCATGGGTGAATGCCCTGGTCTCGTTGAGGTCACGCAGCGTCACGGCGGCCGCCCCGGCTGGTCGTTGCGGCATGAGCCAGGAAACGAGATCACCGAGGCGGCCGCCTCGGTTTCAGCTCGAGTAAATGGGACTGTGACGGGGCCTGGGGTGGCGAGGAGTATCAGTGGTACGGAGACTATGAAGACGAGATCGTGGAAGCCAGGCAGCCGATGGATGAGTACATAATCGACCTGATTGTCGGTTTCTCTCATGGTTGTGGAGACGGCATCTATGCGGGCGCGCCCGTGATCGCCGGTGCGACCTCAGCAGCCTTTGTTATGGGTGCGTATTCTGCATCATTCGCAGGCCCGGCGGGCACAGTGGTGGGAGCTGCAGGCGGAGCAGCGATCGCTGGCGTGGGTGCAACGGTGAGCTTCTGCGTCAGAGGCGATGTCGAAGGATTCGCACGGTTTACCCCAACTTCGGAGCATTCCCGACGCGCCTGGATCTGGATCGCCGCCCTCGCCATCCCAGCAGCCGCCGGTCTCACCTTAGGCTTTTACCTTGCCTTCGCCGAGTTCATCCCTGACCCCCTTACCATGGCGACTGCGCTGCCAGGGCACTGACCGTCCTGGATTGTCCCGGCTCAGCGGCGGAGGTAGTCGCAGGCTCTTGTGGCACAACTAAAATGATGGACCATTTACCTCACGCTGCCTCAAACGCTCTGCAGCGCATGCCAAGCAGGTTAGAGTGCGGACTTAGTCTTTGAGTAGGTCGTCGATCTGTTTCTGCCAGCGGTCGTCGTAGCCTTCGAGGACTTTGGAGTAGATGTTCTCCAGTACTTGGACGGAGTGTCCGGCCCAGTCGGCGACTTGGCGGGAGGGGATGCCCGCGGTGCGGCGCAGGGAGACTCCGGAATGACGCAGATCGTAGGGGCGGCGGAGCCGGGGTGTGTCCCGGTCGGCGATGGTGAGGCCGTAGTCGAAGGCCTGTTGCCAGACCAGTCGGTAGGAGGATGTATCGAGGCGTTTGCCGGTCTTGGTGCGAAACAGCCTCCCGTCGGCGGCTGTGCCGAAGACCGCAATGTGGTGGCGCAAGAGCGCGACCAGACGCGGTGGGATCGGGACCGGTCGGGTCGCGCCTTGGGCTTTCTGTTTGAGGCACCGGTCTTCGTGGGTGTGGCCGGTGTCGGTGTAGGAGCTCCCTACCACCGGTGAAGCGCCTTCGAGGACGATGCGGCCCCAGCCTTGTTCGGGGAGTTCGCATTGGCTGCGTTTGAGGTTGATGGCCTCGGAGGGGCGCATCATGGCGTAGTACATGCACGCGAAGAACGCGACCATGTGCGGCCCGCGCCAGTGCCCGACATAGGACACGGCGGTGAGCATCGATTCGACCTGGGCGATGTTGCCTACTGAACGTGGATCGACTTCCTCGGCTTTCTGCAAGGCGTTGGGCTTCTCCCAGGCTAGATCGGCCCGCTCCAGCGGGTTGGCGGCGAGTCGCCGCCTGGTGACGGCGTACTTCAAGGTGTTGAACAGGATCGCGCGCCGCCGGTTGAAGTAGTGATTGGAGGCGAGCGTCCCGTCGCCCTTGCGGCTCAACGTGTCGAGCATGCCCCGGAGCCTGTCGGGATCGTCAAGGACGGCAAGGGCAGGGGAGTTGGCTCCGACCCAGTCGAGGGTCGCCGTGACCTCCTGGGGCAACGGCTTTTTACCGCTGGTGGGGCCGGAGACGAACGCCCAGTGCTTCAGGTGCTTGCGGAGCGAGGCCTCGGCGGGGCGTGTGGTGCCGGCGGGTAGGAGCGTGGAGGTGATGGTTGTGAGGATGTCGGCGATCGAGGCGCGTTGCTTGCCTGAGACTCGGGGCCATTTGTAGGCGCTGTAGTCGCGGGCGTGGTCGTACCAGGTCGGGCCTTCCTGTTTGGGTGCCGTGTCCTGGCCGCGGGTGAGGGAGGGCGGGTATCCGGTGGCGGTGTCGAAGGCTTCGCCGCGGCGCATGGCGGCGCGCAGCTGGTCGCGGAAGCCTTCTGCGAGGTCGTACGTGGCGAAGGTGGCGGCGAACGGCTGCCTGCGTTCACCGACCCTCCACCGCTGCTGGAAGGTGTCGCTCTTCGCGCCTTTCAAGGTTCGGATCTGCCAGAGCCTGACGTCGAAACTCGTGTTCATCGGTGGTGTCTCCTGTGTTCGTCGAGTTCGGCGAGCCAGGTTTCGAAGTCGGCTCGCCGGATGCGCAGCTGCCCATTGGGGAGCCGGATGGCGGGTGGGGCTTTGCCTTCGGCGCGCCACTGCTGCCAGGTCCTGCGCGGCAGCGGCCGACCGTTCTCATCGGCGAGGATCTGGAGGATCTCCACCACGGTCATCCACTCCCGGTTCTCGTTCCGGGAGTGCCTGTGCGCGTTCATGCCCCACCTGCGATCCGGGCCCGGGTTGGGCCGATGCGCCGGATGGCCCCCGCTCTAAGCGGGGGCCTGGAACGGTAGGGCGACTCCCGGCCCCGATCAAGCGCCCGAATATGCTCCTGACCTGCACGGCTGGACCGTTCCTGGCGCTGGTGGAACGGCGCGTCGTGGGCCGAGGTCATGACGGCCTCCGGAAGACCAGCACGTCCTCGTGAACGCGCGCGAACAGCCGCTTGCCCTTGGCACGCCCCTGGCGCACGTTTTGCAGATGGAAGAACGTCACATGCGGGTGGAGGGCGCCATCCCAGCGGGAAAGGAGTGCGACGCGCCGCTCGGCGAGATCGAATCCGGCCGCGATGCCCGCTCGGATCACGAAGGACGGGAAGTCGACCAGCTGCCTGGCTTCGGTGAACGGGCGTGCGGTCACGACCGCGTACCCGCCCGGTTTCAACGCCGCCAGGCAGCCTGCGAAGACTGCTTCCAGGCCGGCCTGCAGCCGCGATGCCGAGGACGTCGCCAGCGACTCAGGTCTGGGCTTGCCCGCGCTGTAGCGGTGCGCGCGGTTGCGGATCTTCCCGCCGGTCACCCGGGACGTGTCCGGCTGACCATGAGTCACCGCCCCATACGGTGGGGAAGTGAGCACCATGTCGACCGAAGCGCCCAGGCGCTGGCCTTCCAGGAGCACGGCAAGGTTCGCCGCGTCGCCTTGGAAGACCTTGCCCCAATTGCCGGGGTGGGCCTGCATGGCCGCGTTGACGTTCGCGCGCGCCAGGTCCACCCATTCGTGTTCGAGGTCGACGCCGTAGGCGTTGCGGCCGAGCTGGATAGCCTCGACGAGTGTGGTCCCCACCCCGCACATCGGGTCCAGGATCGTGTCGTCGGGCCGGGAGTACCGACTGATGGCGGTGGCGGCGATGTGCGGCCACATCTTCGCCGGGTGCGCATTCCCCTCGACGTAGGCGCTCGAGCGCTGGCGGTGCGGTTTGATCTGCCCGGTGGCCCAGATACTCGGCAGCGGGCCAGGCGTGCGCTCAGACATGGGCGCCACCGCCCAGGTTGTTCTGGTGCCAGACGCCGATACCCCAGTGCAAGGCTGGCGTCGTCTCTTGTCGGCTCGCGGTCTCGGACGGAGTGGTGACCGCGGTATCGAATACGGCGGGCGATGCGGCGACCAGGTAGGCGGCGAACGCGAGCGGGAGGAAGCGGGTGTCGGTGAGCGTGGCGATGTCGACCGCGTCCTGTTCGCTGCGGCCGGCGATCACGAGCATGCCGCCGGGGTTCAGCGCGGCGCCGACCGCTTCCAGCGCCCCGGGGCAGCGCAGCAGCCACGCCGAGGCGATGATCATCCCGGCCCGGTGCTCGCGGAGTTTGACCGCGAGCGTTGACTCGCAGATGGCCTCGATGGTGGTGCGGCGCTGTTCAGCATCGGTCAGGACCGCAAGCGCGCGGGCGGCGGTAGCCCGGCGACGGTAATAGACGTGGGCGCGGCGACCAGCACGCGGTACCGCCTGCCATCCGGGTAGGTCGACGGTGATGATGCGCCCGGTCGGGGCGAGCTCGGTGAGGAGCCCGTCGACCAGGTCGGCGGCGTCCTTGACGGTCCACACGGTGAGTGGGACGTCGAGGCTGCCGTATCGGGTGGTCGCCAGCGGCGGTTTGGTGCTGTGACGGTCGGACATAGACGCATGTCTCGCCGGTCACCGCATGGTCCAGGCTCTGGGGGAAGACCAGGGGTGGGCGTGGATGCGCGGAGGGTGGGGCCCATCCCGTGCCCACCTTCCGCAGGAACGGCGGAGGATGGACACGGTCAGCCCCGTATTTCTTGTTGCGGCAGTTCTCGGTCTCGGCGGCTAATCCACGGTATCGTTGTCGGCGCTGTCGGGGAAGGCGTACTCGGTGGCCTTCTTGGCCAGGTGGAGCGCGATCGGGAGTTTCAGGGTCTCGTCGTAGGCCTCGCCGAGGTCGCGGTGCGCGTGCGTGAGCGCCGCCCAAGCGAGCGGGTCGTCGCCGGACTGGAGCCACGCGGTGGTCAGGTGAAGCGGGTGAGCGTTGAAGGCGTTCTTGTCCAGCTTCCAGATCTCCACGATCCTCTTCTCGCCGGTCTCCGGGTCGGTCTCTTCCTTCAGGCGGGGCGCGATCCGCGACTCCATGTTGCTGGCGTGGGTCTTGGCGGAGTCGGGCCGCCCGGCGGTACTGATGAAGGTGCGAGCGCTGGCGGGATGGTGCCAGAGGCCGCTGGGCATGCCAAAGCGCCTGCCACCGGTGTCTTCGAGGACGTCCGGGTCGTCGGTGACGCCGTAGGTCTCGGGGATCTCGTTCGCGTCTTTGGTGCGGACGGTGACCAGGCGGAAGCCGTCGAACAGTCCGCCGAGCGGCTTGCCGCCGAGAAGCGGCGTGTCGATGAGGAGTTTGCTGACGGAGAGTTCGGGCCAGACGCTGCGGAGGTTCTGTGTCCAGGTCTGCAGCAGCACGGGGCGGTCGGCGCTGCGTGTGGTGCTCAGGACGGTGCGGATGAACGCCTGCGCCGCGTTCTGGTCGGTGCTGGTTTCCTTGAAGGCGATGCCGTGGGCCAGCAGGCCGTGCAGGTCGCGGTAGGGCACCCACGCTTCGATGCCGGGGATCCGCGCCCAGGTTTCGGCGGTATCGGAGGAGATCCACACGGCGACCGGGGTCTGCTCGCGACCGGTCCAGTTCCGGTCGGTGGCGTTGCGCCGGAGCATGTAGATGCCGACGGTGTCGAGCACCTCGGGCAGCGCCAGAGCGCGGCCGTCTTTGCCGCGCAAGATTACTTGCGGCGGGGTGAGGCACCCGACCAACTGGCGGCGCAGGTCCATCCAGGCGCGCTTGGCTCGGTGGGTGACGTTCCCGGCGCCGGGTTGGACCGGGGTGATGAACTGTGTGAGGCGGCCGGCGGCGATGTAGCCGACGCGGATCGCCCCCTTGGGGTCGGTGGCGGAGTCCTTGTAGGTGGCTCTGCCGCCGAGTTCGACGAACGCCAGAGCGGTGCCGTCGGCGGCGGGGAGCTGCTCGGCGATAAGACCCCGCCGCGCTTCGACTGCGCGGCGCAGCGCCTGGGCCTTTCCTGCCTTGGCGGTCTTGACGGGATCGAGGGCGCTGGCACGGGCGCCGACCGGTGTCTCTTCGATCGTGACGTCGAGTTCGGGGGTTCGCCATGTCGCCTGGTCGGTGTTGTCGAGCCCGAGGTCGGCGATGACGGCGTCGCGCAGGGCTTGGCGCAGCTCGGGGTCCTCGACGCTGTCGTGGTGGATCTCCACCGTCAGGTGCCTCCAACCGAGCGCGGCGGCGATGCGTTCGCGGGCTACTGCGCCCTCGGGGGCCTTTTTGGAGGCGACTTGGAGGGCGACCTTCGGCGCTGGCACCGGGGAGACGAGGAAGTCGGCCAGGCTTTCGGCCACCCAGTGGATGATCATGTCGCGGTCGCGGGCGGTGACGCCGGAGCCGATGGGGTGCTTGCCGTCGTAGGTGCTGGCGTAGGGGAGCCCGACGGCGGTGGCGGCGGGGTCGGTCAGGGTGAGGAATTCGGCGGGGGCCTTGGTGAGCTGTTCGAGGTCGGGGAGCGGGTGGCTGAAAGTGACGTAATCGAAGATGTCGCGGGTGCCCTGCTCGAAGTCGAGTCGCCAGTCGTCCTGGATCTTGCGGCGGACCATGGGGATGACGCGGAATCCGGTGCTCGTACTTTGGCCTTGGAGCCAGGGCAGGCTCGATAGGAGGTGGGCGTTGACGGCCGCGCGGCCCTTGCGGAAGGCTTCCCGGCTCAGCCAGCGGCGGAGCCCGACATGGACGATCAGTTGCGGGTTGGGGCAGTGCGGGAGGCTTTGCAGGCTGAAGGTCACGCGGTAGGAGTAGTACCCGGGGTCCTTCTTCTTGGGGTCCTTGCGCATCGGTGGCCAGGAGACCAGCTCGACGCCGGTCTGGGAGGAGGGGGCGCGGCGAAAGCCGCGCGGGAAGCCGCCTGGGCGGTCGGCGGTGCGCAGGAGCCGGTCGGCGAGGATTTCGGGCAGGAGGTGCCACAGACCGGGGTCGACGGCCGCGATCGCGGCGGTGGCCTCAGGGGTGTCGGCTTTCGCTGCAGCCCAGGTGAAGCGATCACCGTCAGCGTCGCTCCAGTGGAGGCCGCCCGCAGCGAGCTGCTGCCACAAGCGCAGGGCCTGCTCGGCGGAGGCCGGCCCAGCTTCGACACGCGCCCATGCGGGGATCAGCATCTCGGGGCCGACGGTGTCGGGGTAGACGGCGGTCCCGTCGGCGTGGGGCTTGACGGCGTAGAGCCATTCGCCGCCACGGGTGCCCACGCCACGCCAGTTGGCGGCGATGCCGGGCACGAGCGCGACGGCGGCGGTGTTGAGTGACCAGATTGGGAGGGTCTTGAGGTTCGGCTTGCGCTGCTGAAAGAGTTCACGCAGCGGCTGGACCCAGGAGGGGTCGAAGGTGAGGACCGCGCCGTCGGCGGCCAGGTCGCTGATCGCGCCGGGCCGCAGATCGAATCCTGTGCCGTGCAGGTGGGTGTAGTTGGGCGCCTTTGCCATCTAGTTTCTCCCAAAGTAGTCGTCGAGGGCCCGCCACAGCGGGCCGTAGAGCGCCTCTGCGAGGTCGCGCTTGGACGGTTCGAGATGTTTATCGCTGAAGATCTGGTCGAGCACGCGGTACATGCCACGCAGCAGGCTGGCGGTGCTCCCGGCCAGGTCCGGGTTGAACTTGGCGTCGCAGAAGAACACGCGGGCGGCCACACCGCCGCGGACGAGACGCCCGATGACCTGCCAGATGGTGACCAGCTGCGTCCAAGCCAGGGCGTCCTGGTCGCCAAAGGTGTTGTCCATCGAGCCGTAAACCATGGGGCGACGGGTGATGCCGCGCCATTTGCGGTACCCGTGGTTGCGGACGCCGTTGGCCAGGGCGGTCAGGTCTGTCGTGTCAAAGCGGTGGTCGCCCGCCGAGAGAGCGGCGATCTGCTCGACGGTCCACCGGTTCATCTCCTGGATTGGGTAGGTGATGTCGTCGGGGCGGGGATGGGGGCGGACGAGGAAGTACACCGAGCCAATAGCGGCGCGGTGGTCCTCGTTGAGGATGTTGTGGCCCCGTTCGACAGCCAGGAGCGGGGCAATGAGGATGTCGGCTCCTCCAGCGGCGAAGCGAGACAGGTGCCCGCGCCGCAGTGCGCTCGCGTAGCCGCCGGAGGCAGGGTCATCGTCGCGGACGAGGTAGGCAACGCGACCAGCCCAGTCACCCCGAAGTTCCAGCAGCGTCTCGGCCACCTGCTTGGCTTCCTCGTAGGAGCCGACGACGAGCAGGGCCCGCTGCCTGCCCTCGTCGCGGCCTGCGAGTTCGCGTTCGAGCTGGCTGGGCCGACCGGGCCGGGGGATGTGGACGAGTTTGTGCAGCATGTCGCGGAACGCCTTGATGCGGCGCTCGCCGCTGAGCCCGGAGACACTGATGTCGGCGGTGTCGGTGGTCTCGGGCCCGAAGAACTCGGTGGCCTCCACGCCCTTGGTCTCCTTCTCGGGGGCCTCGAGGATCGCGCCGGGCGGAATCTGGAGGTCGTATCGCGGAGAGGTCCCGGCCCAACTGGTGCCGGACATCAGCATGACGGCTGGACCGGACTGCGAGTCGGCCCGGAACAGGTCGTGGAGTCCGAGCAGCAGGGCCCGGCCCACGCCGCGGCAGTGGAAGAATCCGAGCTGGCCGAGTTGGTCGTTGCGGTCGGTGTCCTCTCGATAGAGGTAGCCGAGCACCGAGCCCATGACCGGAGCGGGGACGATCGGCGTGTAGTCGTCGGGCGGGTTCTGAAACAGCGACCCGCGGGTCCCGTCGAGGTTCAGCACTGCGTCGACCGTGCGCCAGTCGCGGGTGACCTGATTGAGCTTCTGCGACAGGACCGCCAGCAGCACGATGAACTCCAGCAGCAGGACCTGCGCCTCGCGCAGGCGACGCATCCGGGCTCCGAGGCGGTCCTCCACATTCAGCTCACGTTCAGGAGCGGCCTGGGCGATCCACGCGCGCACCGGTTCGGCCCGGGCGGTTTCGGTGGTGGCGCCGAGCAGCTGGTTGGCGAGGTCGACCAAGCTCGCGACGAGCGGATCCTCGCTGCGACCCTGCTCGCCGAGCGGGTCGGTCAAGAACGCATCGAGCACCACCCGGAAGCGCGTGAAGTGCTCCCCGGCCTCTTCGGCGGTCTTGGTGCCCATCCAGGCATGCAGGAGCTGCTCCGCGAGGGTCCACTCGGTGAAGAATTCGCCAGTCAGCAGGTGCCGCAGCACCGAGCTGCCCCGCGGCAGGGGTTCGCGGGGCAGCAACTGGTAAAGCTTGCTGACGGTGTTCTTGGCGATGTTGAGCGCATCCACCCACTCGCGAGCGGCCGGATTGGCGATGAACTGGCCGTAGCGCCCAGCCCGCAACTGGCGCTCCACGTGTTCGGCCAGTTCTTCGAGCCAGGAGTCGCTGGTCGCGCCAAACAGGGTCTGGCTGGGGCTGAAGAGTGTGTCCAATTGGGTCTGGACCGCGTCGGCCTCGTCGATGATGAACAGGTCGCTGCGCCGCCACGCGACTTCCAGATAGCGGACCTGCTCGGCGTTGATCTGGACCGGGATGCGGCTGGCGATCAGCCCGGCCGGGGTCGCCAGCCACACCTGGGCGTCGACCAGGTCCCGTGACGAGCGGTGCCGGGGACAGTCAAGCGCGATCGGGCAGCTGTAGCGCTCGTCGGGGCTGTCGGGGTCGGCCAAGCCCTCGTGGCACGGGGCCTCGCGGTAGCCCCAAGGGCGATCGGGTTGCTCCCGCAGTCCGTCGAGCCCGCACGCGGTCGAGAGCAGGTCGTGCTCGGCACCGTGGCCCGCCAGCGGCGAGGCACCGGCCCGGTCTTCGGCGTGGACCTGCTCCAGACGGCGAATGTGTCGCTCCCGACCCGAAGCGCCGACAACTGGCGCCGCCCTGATGCCGATCCGGTCGAACCACACGGTCAGCCGCAGGCAAGAGAGAACATCGGCGACCACAAGCGTGATCTGCTTGCCGTCAAAGGCCGCCGCGGCCGCGGCCAACTGCATCAACGTGGATTTTCCGGCACCGACCATGCCGATCAGGTGGAGCATGCCCGCAATGGTCAGCCGGTCCGAGGAGCGAAACCCGGATCCGTCCCGGACTTTGAGTCGCAGGTCAGCGAACCGGTGCATCCAGTTGCCGCGCGACTCTTCAGGCCAGGATGTCTCGATGGCATCGAGCTGCTCGGCGGTGTCTCGCAGCTCCTCCCAGGTGAAGGTGACCGGTCCCCGGTCGGATCGCGCGATCAACGGGTGCGCGGCGCTGGCGCTGCCGGTGACCAGTCGCTCAGGGATCGTCACCGAGGAGGCGTCGCGAGTCGAGGCGACCCGGTAGCGACCCGGGGCTGCCAAGGCCACGCGGCCGCGGCGCAGCGGCGGTGCCTGACGGAGCGTCTGGTCGTACACCGCGAAGCGGTCCGGCGCAGCTGAGGGATCGCGCCGATGGAACTGGAAGTCCTCGTCGACCGTCCATCCACGCAACCCCTCCGGCAGCGCCCGGTAGGCGGCGAGGTTCCGCTCCCAGTTCCGGCGGCCGACGAGCTTGTCGAGCAGGTGCGCCGCGACCTGCTGCATTCGCCGCTGCTCACCGGACACGGGGATGCCGAGCCCTTCGGCGTACCCGTACTCAGCCCATAGAGCCCACGCAGCCGCGACGGGCTGCTCCGGGAGGACCTGCTCGGCAAGGTAGAGCCCGAGCTCCACATCGCACAGCATCCCCGGGCCGGTGCCGTCCGGTACCTGTGCGGGCCAGACGTTCTTCAGGTGGCGCGTCAGGTTCCGTCGCCAATGGGTGCGATCACGCATGTCCGTTCCCTCCGAACAGCTTGGCGTCGACGCGTCGCGCCAGTGTCGACTCGGTGACGGCTTGGAAATTGACGGCTGTAGTGCGTTGCTTGAGCCTCTGCTTGAGCGTCTTGATGTAGTCGGGTACGGGCCTGCGGCAGTCGTCGCTGGGCACCAGGAACGCCTGGGTCCACATGCTGCCTTCGGGCACGGCCGGTTCTCTGGGGATCGGCGAAACCTCACGCGCGAGCCGGACAGGGCTGGCCCAGTCCTTGACGTCGATCGCCCACACCGTCCGGTCGGGGAAGACCAGCCCCAAGTCGTAGGCGTCGAACGCTGGCCACAGATGCACCGCGAGGCCCGCGGCACGGTACTTTGGCCCGGTGAACTTGCGCCACAAACGCATCTCAGCGACCCCGGGAGCCGACACCGAGACCCTGATGCCCTCATGGAGGTGCATCACCGACTCGCTCGCGTCGAAGCGAGTTCCCTCCTTCGGTGGCCCGGTCCGAGAACAACGGTCGTTGCGGCACTGAGCCGTATCGCCCTCCCACCGGAGCAGATGTCCGCAATCGTCGCAAGCAATAGCGACGTCGCTGCGCAGGAACTCGGGACCGGCAGCGGTGTAGGACTCGTGGATCGCCGCCGCGACCAGGCTCAACACCGGATCGAGCAGACGCCGGTTGAACTCCAGCACCGACAGCACCGGCTCATCGATCACCAACCGCCGGAACGCGACATAGACGTCCTGGCGGCCCGCCGACCTGGCGGCCCCCTTCACCTTCGCGATGACACGCCGCTCGATCCGCTCGGCCTCGGCATTGCGCGCCACCAGCGCCCACTCGCGGGCCTCCCTTGTTGGAACGCCGTCCTCCAGAAACACCTCGTCGCCCAGCTCGCCGTCGGCAATCGGGAAGTGCTCGGCGAGCGGCCGTGCACACCAGCGCAACAGCTCCGCTACGCCCCACGGCGGGCGTTCCCCCCGGGCCATGGCGAATACCGTGAGGCGGTCGAGCGCCCGCTGGAGGTTGACCGGATACGGCACCGGCAGGGCGTGCTCCTCCTGGGCGATCTCGTAGGCGTCGACTATCCCCGAGGCGACCATCGTCACCAGCAAGTCGACGTCGTCAATGACATCCACACAAGTCCTTCCACGCAGGCGAAACCTGCAGCAGCGGTCGGTCGAATAGAAGTAAGAGAAGGGGTTTGAGTGTCCAGAGATGTCCTTAATGGACATGAGCAGATGTTACATGTCGTAGTCGTGCAGCGCCGTCACCCACAAGCGTGAATGTTGAGCGTCGAGGCGGCCCGCACCGTAGACCGCTGCCCTCGAGTAGCTCGTCCTCAGCATGGCGCCATCAACCATGTCTGATTCAGGACCACGACGCTACCGAAGGGGTATGACAGTTCGCCGGAGCCGGAAATCGAACATTCGCAAGGCTTGCCTCAGATTCGCCTGCGCCCGGGGACGCGACTGGCCTGCTCGTGGTACCGGGTATCCGGGCGGCCCGGTCCCGGAAGTGTTGACTCGCAGCGGTGTCGCCACTGGCCGCATAGCGCTCGGCGAGTTGTTCGCAAAGCCGCACGGCGGCGGCTCCGTACTGGTCGCGGAGTGCGCGGACCGCGTCGGTGTCGACCTCGGGGCGAGGTCGGCGGTGTAGAGCGCGAGGGCTCTGCAGCCAGTTCTAAGAGGTCGTTAAGTCCGTTTCTGGTAGCGACCTCGTCCGGGTTGAGTGAGGAAGCCTTGACGGGCGAGGCGTCCGAGGCGGCTGCGGGTGATGTTCATGGCCGGGTCGTCGGTGGGCAGGTCGAGGAGTTCGTGCAGCTCGCGAACTCGGAACACCTGGTGGGGATGCTGGTTGAAGGCGTTCACGATTGCCTGGTAGGGGGTGTTTGTCTCGGGTGGCTCGAGTTCTGTCCCGGCCGGGGCGAGTTCGGTAATGACCTTCCGGGTGGCGGCCAGTTCCGTGAGTCGTGCTTCGGTTTCGGCCAGGGCGGCGGTGAGGCGCTCAATCCGGTCGCGGAGTTCTCCGGCCCGGGCGGCACCCTCGTCCTGCTGGGTCTGGAGCTCGGCCAGGAGTGCGGTGATGTTCACGCAGCCATCCCGAGAGTGTCGCGCCAGGCGGGGGTGGGGGTGGTGAGGCGGCGGGTTATGTTCGCGGTGGATGCCCAGTACACACGCGAGGCGGAGGTGTCGGGCCGGTGATCGTACTCGCGGGCGAGGCGCCGGTGCAGCATCAGCGTGCCGTTGACCTGCTCGACCACCCACCGTTTCGGTTGGGGGACGAAGCCTTTGCCATGGTCGTCCGGACTGCGGCGGACGACCTCGACCTCGATGTCCAGCAGAGCGCCGTGGATGATGACCTCGTCCTTGAAGCCCTGGTCCACCAGGACCTTCTCCAGGCGGTTCCCACACCGCTCGGCAGCCTGGTCGAGCAGGGCGGTGCCGGCAGCGTTGTCGTGGGCCGAAGCAGGCAGGACGACGACCCCGATGATCAACCCCATGACGTCCACAGCCAGTCCCCGCTTACGCCCAGGCGTCTTCTTGTTCGCGTCCAGGCCTGTCGTGGTTTTGGGGACACTCGCGGCCGCGCGCACGGACTGGGTGTCGATGACCACCAGGGATGGGTCTTCCATTCTCTGAGCTTTCTCCCTGATCTGGCAGCGCAGGAGCTCCTGGATCCGCTGGTCAAGGCCATCCCGGCGCCACCGAGTGAAGTAGTAGTACACCGCTGACCAAGCCGGAAGGTCATGCGGCAGGTAGCGCCACTGGCAGCCCGTCCGGTTCTGGTAGAAGATCGCGTTCACGACCTCCCGAAGATCGCAAGACCCGGGGTCGCCGGTCGCCGACCGTCCCACCTGGTCCTGTTTCCACGCGGTGATCAGCGGTTCGATCAACGCCCAGCGGTCGTCGGACAAGTCGCTCGGGTACGGCTTTCGCTCGCTCACCGGGGCGCGGCGCCTGGCGCCGGAGTCAGTGGTGTCCTTCACGCTCGGCGGGGCTTCTCCGCGCGTCATCGGAGGTCTTCGCCGACCATCGCCGCCAGACGCGCGGCGTCCTGTTCGTCGTGGTCGCCGATGGTGAGGGCGCGTTTGGCGGCTCCGCGGTATGCGGCCCGTCCCGGGGTCGGGCCGTCGATGAGGGTGATGATCGGTCGGACCGCGGCTTCCGGACGCTGTCCCAGGAGCCGCCCGAGCACGGCGGCGGTGATCTTCATGGTCGTTCCGATGTCGCCGGCGAAGCTGGTGCGGACCAGCCGATCGGGACCCCAGGTCACGTAGGCGAGGTTCGGGTTGTCGGCGGTGGCGAGGAGGCCGAGGAGCTCGTTGGCGCGACGCTGTTGGGCGTTGGATCGCTTGAACGTGAACCCGTCGGTCATCTCGGGGTCATCGAAGTCGATGGCATCCGCTTTCGCACCGGGAACGGCGGTGTTCACGACGACCGGCTGCCCAGAGGCCTGAAGGAGCGGGGCGAGCTCGGTCACGAACAGGTACTTGCTGAGGAAGAACAGCGCCCAGGACGCTTCTCGGCCCTCGGTCGTGACGCTCCGGCGTTGCCGGATGAAAGATGCGGCAAGCACTAGGGCGTCGATGCGTTCGTGTTGCGCCAGCAGGTGGTCGACCACCCGGCGGCCGTCGGCCACCAAGGACAGGTCCGCCGCGATGAACTCCGCCCGCGACGCCGCCGAGGGATCCTCCCTCGTCACCTCCGCGACCAGCGCCTCGAACTTGCTGCGACTCCTGCCGATCACCACAACGCGGTCACCGGATTTTAGGTAGTGACGCGCCAGTGCGGCGCCCATCCCGTCAGTGCCTCCCGTGATCACGATCGTTCGCATCTCGCGCCTGCCTCTCTGTAACGGAACATGCGTTCCGCTTGAGGTTAGCATAAACCGGAACGACGGTTCCGAATCGCGTATAGTGGGGCGATGACCGAGGACCGCAAGCAGCGGCGGGACGCCGCCGCGAACAAGGACCGGATCTTGGGTGCCGCGAGTGAGGCGTTCCGGCACACCGGCATGACCGTGGACATGCGTGCCGTCGCAGCAGCGGCCGGAGTCGGCATCGGCACCCTCTACCGGCATTTCCCCACCCGCGAGCACCTCGTACAGGCCGTGACCGGGACCGACCTCGCCGCACTCGCACAGGCCGCCCTGCCGGAAGGCGCCTCCGCAATGGACGGACTACGCGAGTTCTTCACGGTGGTGATCACTGCCCTGGCCAGCAACAAGGCGATGATCGACCTGCTCGCGGGTGGATCGCCATCGGACGCAGAGCTCGAACGATGCCTCAGCCACCTGACCAGGATCGGCCAGGACGCCGTCGACCGTTCCCGCACGGACCACACCCTCGCCGCGGACGTGACCGCCGATGACATCGCCTACCGCCTTCTCGGCCTTATCCGCGTCGCCCAGCTGATTCCCGATGCCACGCCGAGCATGATCGAACACCAAGTGGATCTCACGCTGCGCAGCCTTACCGCGAAATGACGGCGTAGGCACCGCACCGTCCGCAAACATCTGTTCAGCTGCAGGATCTTCGGCAAGCTCAAGCCCGGCCAGTACGCCCAGCCCCGCTCGCAATCGCGCTTCGCGCAACAGGAACGGCACACCGCACCCAACGGACATCAAGCCTCATAACGACCTCTAAGGTCTCCATCGAGGCAAGCTCTGATCCCTGCTGGCAATGCAAAACAGATAGATTTAGGCCCATGCAACCGCCGATGCACCCCCGCATGAAGACCGAGGCCGAGCATGAGGCCGAGAATCGTGAACGGACGCGCTCTTACAGTCCCCGGTCGGTCCCCGGCGTGTGGAGCGGCATGTTCGATTCGACGCACACCGAGATTTCCCGAGCGCACTTGATGGGAGCCATTCAAACCGGAGAGCAGCTGTTCTACGGCGGCGGACCCGATCTCGCCACGGGCGCTGGGGCTGTGTGCGACTGGAACCGGCAAGTCCTCGAAAGTGCGCGCCTCTACCATTTTTCAGCGTCACTCATGTCCCACGCGATCGACTGCGAAGCAGACTTCCCCGCCTGGGAGCCGACCTGGCACGACTTCCCCACCCGATACGGCATGGTGGTGCTAGAACGGCCGATTCGCATTCGCCACTCGCTAATCTCTGTGTTCACCTGGGGCCCTGGCCCTGAGTGGCAGGGCGAACTTACCTACTACCAGCAAGCCGCATACTCCCACTCCAACGCGGACGTGAAGGGCCGCATCCCTGAACGGCTGCGGTCGGCCTGGATGATCTCCGCGTGGACACCCACCATCAGTACCGAGCGAGCAGGTGGGATGGGGCCACTTTCCAGTGAACACGACTTCTTTGTCCCCGTGTGGTTCCCAGGGAGCCCGGCATCGATCGAAGAGCTGGAGCACCCGCATCGGGAAGGCGAAAACTCGAACTTCCCACGAGTCCTGAAGATCGCCTTCGACCTGGCAACGCAGGCAAGCATCGCGACAAGTCGCGCCGAGCCGATCCCCAAAAAGGCACGAAAGCAGATCGACCGACGCGTGCCAGTCGGGGCGGGACCCGTGGATGTGCTCGTCCATGACCTCAGGCCCCGCCTTGCTGAAGCCGTCGCCGGGCATGACTCTGAGGGACCGATCAGTCGGGCTGACGCCAAGTACCGGCTGCGTTGCTGGCAGGTCCGCCCCGTAATCGACCGAGAAACCGGGAAGCTCTTGAAGAAGGGCTACATCGCATACAGGGATCCGGCGCTCCTAGGCGACTCACCAGCATCACCCACCGAAGTGTGGCGCGGCACTGATCCTGGGACCATCCAATAGGGTATCCCAGCTTTCGACCCTCTGCTCTTGAGGCGGACGCGTAGATTTCCTGCTCATGACTCTTGAGCTTCGGGGTCGCCCATCTCTCACGGATAGCCGCAAGGACCGAACTGTGGGGGTGTCCATCTCGGCCCAAACCAGTTATGGTCGGTTCCCAGCCTGGCCACGGTGTTGGGCATTGTTATTCGTTGGGGGAGTTAGCGTGTCAGACATGCGTGGGGCGGCGGGATACCTGTTTGAGGCGGGGCTGCTCAAGCTTTCCAAGCGGACAGGGTGGTGGATCGCGGGGATCAAGGACCCGGAGTCGGTTGCCGAGCATTCATTCCGCACCGCGATCGCAGGCATGATGATCGCCAGCATGGAAGGCGCCGATCCAACCCGTACGGCCATGCTCTGCATCCTGCATGACACGCCTGAGGCGCGGATCGGGGACATTCCCCACGTCGGCCGGAATTACCTCACCGCCACTATGGCCGAGGACATTGCCGCGGATCAGACCGCCGAGTGTCCCGAGCCGATGGCGGCGGTCGTCCTTGAGGCCATCGGCGAGTTCGAATCCGGGCTCACTCCTGAAGCGATCTGTGCCAAGGACGCCGACAAGCTGGAATGTCTCGTACAGGCCGTGGAGTATCAGCATGGCGGCGCCAGCACGGTGGGTCCGTGGATCGTGAACTCGCTGGCGGCGTTGCAGACCGATACCGCTCGTGCGATCGCCCAGGCTGCGCTGGAGGGGAATCCGCTGGACTGGCAACAGACCCGACAAGGATGAGCACGGCAAACTCAGGCGCGGAGCATCTTGTCTCGCCGGCCACTGATGTCGATGACGTTCGAGAGGTTCCCATGAGCGGCAAGGTACATCCGCACGGGGCATACCGTTTTCCTGTCTCGATCAAGGGTGTTTGCATTCGTGATGGCGAGGTCTTGTTGTTGGAGAACGAGCGCGGTGAGTGGGAACTCCCTGGTGGGAAGCTGGAGTTGGGCGAGGACCCAGCAGCGTGTCTGGCTCGAGAGATTCATGAAGAGACGCGGTGGTCCGTCGAGGTCGCCGCGATTCTCGATGCGTGGCAGTACCACATTTTCGAAGGTGTTGATGTCCTGGTCGTCACCTACGGGTGTGTCGTGCTCAGCAGTGGCGCTCCCCAGGTGAGCGAGGAGCACAAGAGGGTGGGGTTGTTCGACCTCGATGCTGTCGCTGCATTGACGATGCCCGCGCAATACAAGGCCTCCATCACTACATGGAGGGAATACCTCAAGAGGTTACGCCCCGCCAGCTTCACGAAGGCAGGATCGCCGCGATCCTCGGTGCAACCATCGACAGTGGCTCCGCTCAGAGGCACTGACCGGCCCTGGCCAGTTTGTGTCTTGGCTCAGGCCTGGGAGTGAGCCCCTATCCCCGGCGAGCCGACCGGAGCCTGCAGTTCGTCCTCGCAGCGATCGGTTTCAGGTCCACTGGCAACCCGATGTGCAGGCCTGGCGGGCGATCGAGTGGGATCGACCACGTTGAGGGTTTCGTGAGCCGCGCTCGATCGTTACAGGTCTGGACATCGCTTACACGGCACCGATGACGCCGCCCATCTGAGCAGCGTGGCCGGCGCCGCTAACTTCATGGAAGGAACCTTGAGATGACTGAGCAGCATCAGCGTCGCGCGGTCGCCTACTACCGGGTCTCAACTCTCCGACAAGCGCAGACCGGCACCCAGGCCGAAGAATTCGGCGGCTCGATCGCCAGCCAGCAAGCCGCCTGCCACCGCTTTGCCGCTGAGCACGGCTTGGAGATCGTTGCCGAGTACCCCGAACCGGGCGGCTCCGGGACCGCCATCGACCGGCGACCGAAGTTCAGACAGCTCCTCGAGCGCGTCCTCCACCAACAGGATGTCGAAGTAGTCCTCGTGTATACGCGGTCGCGAGCGTTCCGCAACGCCTACGAGGCCATGGTCACCCGTGAAGCATTCCGCAAGATCGGCGTCGAACTCCTCTCCACACAAGAACCCTCAGAGCCCGGCCCCGAAGGCGATCTGGTCACGCTCATCCTCGACGGCGTCAACGAGTACCACTCCCGCAAACTCGGCGCCGACGTCGCGTTCAAGATGGCGGCTAAGGCCGCCCGCGGCGGCACGCCCGGACGCGCCAAACTCGGCTACCGCAACACCCGCGCACCGATCGAGGGCCGCTCCACAGCCGTCATCGATATCGACCCCGACCGTGCCCCGTTCATCGTGACCGCGTTCCGGCTCTTCGCCACCGGCCAGTACACCCTCAGCAGCTTGCGCGACGCGCTCGCTGTCGCCGGCCTGCGCAGCAGGCCCAGTAAACGCCACCCGGCCGGCAGCCCGATCTCGGTCACGCAGGTGACCAAAATGCTGTCCGACCGCACCTACCTCGGGTATGTCGTCTGGTGCGGTGAGGAATACCCAGGCGACCATCCCGCGCTGGTCGACCAGGAACTCTTCGACCGAGCCCAGCGCGCCCTCGCCGACCGATGCCGCGGCAGCCGCCGCCGCAAATGGGAGCACCACCTCAAAGGCCTCCTATGGTGTGGGCGCTGTTCGCGGCGGCTCATCCTGGAGAGCTCCCGCAACGGCCACGGATGGCACTACTTCTACTTCCTGTGCTCGGGACGCCAACCGCGCACCTGCGACCTGCCCCGCCTCCCGATCGCCACCGTCGAAGCCGCCATCGAAGCACACTGGAGCACCATCACCATCCGACCCGATGAGCAAGAGGCCATCACGCAGTATTTGACCACCGCAGTCCAGAACCAGCGCGCCACCGACAACGCGCTCCGGCAGCGCCTGCGCCATGAGCGGACGCGCCTCAGCCGACTCGAAGACCAATGCCTGGAACTACTCGGACAGCCGGACTGGCCCGTCGACAAACTCACCGAACGGCTCGCGCTCGTCCGGCAACAACGCGCCGACCTCAAGATACGTTTCGACGAAATCAGTGACCGCACCAAGAATGCCGACACGGCACAGGCGCGCGCGTTGCACCTGGCCGAGAGGATGAACCGGCCCCGTGCGCTTTTCCGGCAACTTCCCGGCGAGCTCCGCAAGACCCTCGCGTACCTTTGCCACGACAAACTGCACATCGATGTGGAAGAGCCCGACACCCCCGACATCGGACGCCTAGGTTTCGGAGTCTCGCGCGATGCGGCCCGGCGGCTCGCGGGCACGACACGCATGCGCGTCGTCGGTGACCGGCGAGCAGAGCTCAACACGCACGCGATCGCCGACCTCATCGTCACCGCATCACAAACCGAAACGCGGCCGCCGAAGCGAGAACACGGCCGGGACGTAACTGTCTGGGAACTGCAGGCACTCCGGTAGAGCCCTCACTCACGGAGCATCACTGTTCCAAGAGGCTAGAGGTCGAAGGCCTCGCCGAGGTACCTGGCCTCGACGCTGGCCACGTGTTTGACCTGGCTGAGGAGGTTGGTCCCTGTCGCGGTCAAGGGCCGTCGGAAGCCGTATTCGGACAAGCCGTCAAGTTTCCACAGCAGCGCCTGGCGGTCCTGCCGCAGTCTCCCGTGCAGGTTGTCTTTCGCGAGTTCATTGATCATGTGGCATGTGAGCCTGCCATAGGCTGCTCGTGGTCTCAAGATCTTGTGCGTAGTCCGCAACGACGGGCAGTGCCGAGACTTGGACATGCCGCTCTGCCCTGACCTGCCACAAAAAACTCACCAACTGATACACGCGTAATTATGGCATAATGTGCGATCATGAATACTGAACTAGGTAGCCAACGGCTGACTCCAACACTTGAATGGCTCGTCACTGCCGTGGGCAACGAGACGCTTGCTTATCTATTGGGCTGTGACGCTGTAGACATCCCGAAATATGCTTCTGGCGAATCACGGCCTTCCAATGTTCAAAATGAAATCGTCGACACCTTGTCGCTATTGCGTCGAAATATGCCATCCGAAATGGATGAGGACAGTATCAACGAGGCTGTGCAAGGCTGGCTGATGCAGGTAAACCAAGATAAGATCATCGCAGGCCGACTACATGAACACGCCTGCGGTTCAGGCGCTTCGCCAGCCACTGACGATGAACTTGAATCTACCCTCGCGGCCCTGGCGACCGATGTATATGCGAGTTTCCTTTTCCCTCCGGATCCTCGCATTCCTTTGATTGCGCAGTTCTCCAATATTCATCTGACGCGCGCAATGTTTCAGCATCCGGCATTCAAGGCATTCCTGGAAGCAGTACTCGAAGACCCCGTGATGGCGGCTGGCTTCGCAACCAAGGTTGAGCACTCCGGTAGAACCGGCATGTTGTACACCAATGCCGGAACCGGCGGTACGCTGCAGCTTCTGCTCGTGGCCGAGCAGTTGCTGAGCAGGGCATGGCGACGCTTGGAGAGTGGGCACCAGTCGCCAGCGGCGTTTGCTCAACAGGCCGTAGATGAACTGCGGCTGGCGCGCGATCTTATGGCGGGCGAGACTCGTCCCGTTCCCGCAAAGATTGCGTTTACGGGCGTCCTGATGCCCGCTGATGTGCAGTTGCGACTAGACTGCGGCGTTGTTCGCGCTGCGAATGAGTCAGATCGCAAACTAGCTCCTGAATCTCTGAAGGGGCAGCTTAGTGGCACAGGCGCGGACGGTGTGAGCACGCTCATCAACTATGACGGTGACGTCATACTCCATTATGAATTTCCGTACGAGATCCGCTTTGCCGAGCCAGGAACCTCTGACCTGTCTCCACGGCTTATCGGATTCATGCAACCACCGACGAAATTCGCCAGTGCCGTAACTCGGCTTCGATTCAGTCTCATGCTGGCAGTGGATCGAAGTTCACGAGCACAGTTGGTACAAACGTGGCAGTCTATCGATGCCCCACTTGCTCCTGGGTCAAGTCTGTCCTGGTCTGACCCCCGAGAGGGAGCTGGGATCACACCCACTCAGCTGACCGAAGCTGAGGTGGCTGCATGGGGAGAGTGGTATCAGCGGTTGAACACGACGGACGTGGCGAGGATCGAATTGGCAGTGGGCCGAGTCCTGCGCGCCATCGCAGAGCGGCGCGAACCGTCGGATGTCCTGATCGATTCGGTCATCGCCTGGGAGAACCTATTCGGTACTAAAGAAGGCGAGCCGACCTTTCGGATCACGACCTGCTTGGCGATCTTGCTCGAGGAATCGTTCGAATCCCGCGATGAGCTTAGGAAGCGACTTACCCGTATTTATCGCCTGCGAAGTAAGGTCGTGCACGGTGGTGGAAACCTGGAAGGGGATGAATATCCTCTTTGCCAGGAGGCTCTTGACGTCGCGATCAGGGCTATCCGCGTGCTGGTGAGCAACCGTTCCGACATTCTTGAACTCCCGGATGGTGCAGTGCGGAGCGCGAGATTGCTACTGGGAGGCTAGTCGGCCGACATCTCAAGGACGTGGTGTGGTTCCCTGTGCCGCCAAAAGCCGTGTTCGGTGCCCGCGGTGGTACTCGGCACGAGCGAAGTCGCCGTCTTCGGTGTAGTGCTGAATGAGTTTGGCGAGGATGCGAACGGTCTTCTCCCGGTAAAGATCACGGAGCCGGCCCACCGTGTCGGTCTCCACGTCGGGGGCGAGGTCGCCGTTGTAGAGCGCCACGGCCACCTCGAGGTGGCCGGCGGCCTCCGCAGGGTTGGTGGTGAGCGCGGCGGCCTGTTCGGCGTCGTTGAACTCGTCGAGGTCGAGGGTAAAGCGGAGGCGATCGAGTTCGTAGGTTTCGGTGGCCCTGTCGTAGGTGTAGAAGTCGGCGTCGGTGTCTCCGGTGGCGTCGCGTAGCGCTCGGCGGGTGTCGATGGCGACGGCGGAGAAGTTGTTCTTGGCACGGTCGATTTCGACCATGTCACCGACGACGCCTTCGAGGAGTTCATCGCGGCTGACGGGACCCTCGGCGCAAGCGAGGACGGTCAAGAATGCGCGAGACCGGCGGCCCTTCTTGAGCGGGACCGGCTGGTCGCCGATGTAGACATCGGGCTGTCCGAACAGGCACAACCGCAGCAACGGCCCCGGCTCGGGCTGGGCGAGCTCGGCCACCCCGGCGGTGTCCTCGGGCCCGTAGCCGGCTGGTGCGGCTGGCTCGGAGACGACCTCGTTCTCCGGTTCGGTGTCGGGTACGGCGAGGCCTGCCAGGACCGTTGCGGTGGTGCCCTGGTTGGCGATGTGGTGGCTGCGGAGGTTGGCGTCCGCAGCTCGGCCGTGGGCGGCTTTGACGGTGCCGGCCGCTTCTAGGACGAGGCTGGAGGGGATCCAGTCGCCGAGGATGAACGCGCTGTGGCCATCGAGCGCGAGGAACCGTTCCAGCATTGGTCGGGTGGCCTCGTCCAGGTCGGTGTCGGCGCACACGACGACCAGGTCGCGGTGTTCGCGGGGGGTTTGGAGTGCATCGTGTAGGTCGGGCGTGAAGTGGACTTGGTTCGAGGCCACCGCGGCGCCGAGTTCCAGGCGCAGGTCGGCGGCTTCGGTGACCAGGATGCGGGCGCCTGCGCTGGCGGCGGTGAGGATCGCGGCGCGGGCGACCCCGCGCTGGCCGGGCCCGCGCAGCCCGACACCGGCGCTGGCAAGGTCTGCCAGCGTGACCGGTGCCCGCTCGGTGTCGACGGCGACGACCGGATCCGCGACGATCGGCGCCTCACTGGCCTGGGGTTCGGGCACGACCTGGGCGAGTTTGCGTGCCTCGGTCTCGATGATCGCCTCGAGGTCGGAGAGGCGACCGGTCATCACCTCGTCCGCGACCGGAACGTGACCGCCCTCTTGCTGGGCGGTGCGGCGGCGGCGCAGCCGGAGTGCGATGGCGAGCACGGTCCCGGCGGCGAGGCAGGTGCCCGCCGACAGCCACACCCCGAACGGGAATGCCGCAGCGAGGCCGCCGTCCTCGCCTTCCGCGCCCTCCGATGCCGTATCCGATGCGGACGTCTGTGGAGTGGTCGAGTCCGGGTTCTCAGTGGGTTCCTCGTCGCCGGTACTGGCGCTGCCCTCGTCGGGCACGGCCGGGTTGATTGTGGGCGGCTCGTAGACCTCGCCCTCACCGTCCGGAGGCGCTGGCGGCGTCTCGGTCTCCGCTGTTCCCTCGTCGGGCGGAGCGTCGGTGTCGGGGAGGAGAAGCTGCCAGCCGTCGTTGATCTCGGCGGGGTTGTCGAAGGGGCCGCCTTCGAAGGTCCGGTCCTTGTTGAGTTCGAAGATCTCCATGTACCTCGTTGGGTCGCCGAGGTGGTTCTCGGCGATGTCCCACAGGGTCGAATTCTGCGGGCCGACGGTCACCACTCGCAGCCCGGTTGCATCGTCCAACGGAGGGTCGGTGGCGGTGTCGGGGATGAGCAGTTCCCAGCCGTCGAGGATGTGGGCCGGGTTGTTCAAGGGCCCGCCGTCGAAGGTGCGGTCTTTGTTCAGTTCGTAGATCTCCATGTACCTCGTTGGGTCGCCGAGGTGGTTCTCGGCGATATCCCACAACGTCGGATCGTCCCGGCCCACGGTCACCATTCGCAGCCCCGTCGTCGGGTCGGTCGCCTGCTCCGCGTCCGTGCCCGCATCGGCGACCGGTGGGTTGGCGGTCTGGTTGTCGGCCGTGGTTGCTTGTATCGCAACGGTGTCAGTGCGCCAGACCAGCGGCGTGGCGTAGCCGTTGTTGGCTAGGTCGTCGTGGTCGAGTTGCAGGCTGGCCGTTGTCTCGGCGGGCAGGGGCGTTGCCGCGTTCGCGGTGGCGGGCCAAAGAGCGGCGACCGCGCCGATGAGGACCCCGGCGAGCCAGCGAATCGGGCTGGCCGCGTCCTTGAGATGTGCGGGATCGACGCCCCAGCGAAGAGCGTGGACAGCTTCGCGGAGGACGATGAAAGCCAGCGATGCCCATGCGGCCCAGGCCGTGAGGGCAAGGGCGCTGGTGATGAACTCGTTGGTGAATAGATGCGGGTATTTCCATGCCGACTCGCTGGGGAACGGCGGCGGCCATCCGAACGCGGCCAGCAGCACGACCGGGACGGCGAGCAAGAGCACGCCCAGGCCGAGGCCCGCGACGAGCCCGGCCACCGTGCGGGCGGCCAGGGGGGGCAGATGGACGGGTTCGGGGCGATGCCTGCGGTGTCCATCGGTGGCGATCCTGGTCATGGCCCGTTCCTTCCTTGCGCGGCTTGGGTTCCGAGTGCGGCGGGCGTATCGCCTTGGTCGGGCTCGGCGGTGCTGGTCGCGGAGACGTTGAAGACGTTGAATCCGACGGCGCTGAGGATTTGCGTGTTGTAAGTCGTCTCGGCGGTGACGGTGACTTCGGCTTGTGTGGCGGACACCGTGCCGTCCATGCCGGTGGCGGCGAGCCAGGTTCGGGCTGCCAGCTCGGCGGCGGGTGGATCGAGTCGCACGATTCCGGACTGGCGGAAGTACGCGATGTCGATCTCATCGGCCCCAGCGCGGGCTGATTCGGCCGCGGCGGTAGCGACGCGAGCTTTAGCTGCGGCCGCGCCACCGCCGTCGATCGACAATCCCACTGCCGCGAGAAGCGCCATGAACAGCGCCACGGCGAACGCGGTGGCGAATCCCTGGTCGGTTCGCGTCGGCCGCAGCCATGGGTGAAGGCTGCGCTGCCCGAGAAGGCTGCTGTCCATCATGGTGTCTCACTTCGCCATTGGTCCACTGGAGACGACGCTTCGGCGCTGAGTGTGCGCCCGTCCAGCAGTGTGATACCGGTACCGGTACCGGTGACCGTGCAGGTCAGTTTCGCGGTGATGACGCCGCCGGGTGTCAGATCGCCTTCGACACTGATGGCGACCCCCGAACAATGGGCAGCGGTGCCAGTCGCAGCAGCAGCCTGCGCGGCGGCTTCGGCTTCGCCCATGGTCCGCTCGATGGTCGCGGCCCGGACGGCGGCGTGCGCGGCGCCGTCGATGTCGATCTGGGCTAGCGCGAGTTTGCCGCCGCCGAAGGCGAACATCATCACCAGCACCAAGACCGGGGTCATGATGACGGCCTGGATCATGGCCGAACCGGCTTGTATCGGGAGACCGCACTGGCCGAGGCCGACGGCTACCCCGGGCCGAAGCAGGTGTGGGTCGTAAACGGTCATGTCACTCGCCTCCCAAGGGAATGAAGCGTTCGCGCGGCCCGGTCGCCGATGCCTCAACCGGCCATTCCAAGCCAGGGATCAGCGAGGGGGCTTCGCCGGTCACTGTGACAGTGACCGTCTCCGCGCCCTGCTCGACTGTGATGGTGTCGATGGCGAGCGAGCCGCCGGCATTGCGGCCCAGGGATTCCGCCCCTTCCCCGGCTGAGGCCGCCACGGTGCCGTCCTCGGCCCTACCGGTTGCCAGTGCGGTCTGTGCGGCTGCGGCGGCGACGTGGTGGGCGTGCGCCCAGATGCTCACCTGCATGACGGCCATTACCAGCAGCATCATTACGGTCGCGGCGATGACCCCTTGGATCGTGGCCGAGCCGCGATCGCTGCGCGGGTCTTCCCACAGTGGTGTGGCTTCCATATCGGCATCCTCAGCTCAGAAGCTGATGACCCCGGCGGCGGCCAGGACGGCTGCGGTGATGATGGCGCCGGCGGCGAGCGAGCAGACCACCATTGCGCCGGTGTAGCCGACCTCGTCAGGCATGCCGCCGCGTGCTGGTGCCGATCGCAACTCCATCAGCCAGATCTGCAGTTGCAATAGGGCGAGTGTCCAGTGCGTGTTCATGACTTGGTTCCCCCGTTTCTCGTTCTTCTCAGTTGATGTCGCCGGTCAGAGTCCGTTGAGGACGTTGGTGATGGCGGCGTAGATGATGAGGATGATGAAGCCGGTCGCGGTCAGGACCGAGGGCAGGCTCATCTGCTCGGTGCGGGTGTTCTGCAGGGCTTCGTCGTCGGCCATGCGGGCGGTGCGTAGGGCGCGGGATCGGGCGGTCAGGCTCTTGCGGACCCGAGCCCCTTCGGTCCCTGCGAGTCCGGTGGTTGCGGCGAGCTGCTGGTAGGCGGGGACGCCGATCTTGCGCCCGAGCACCCCGAGCGCTTCCCATGGCGTTTGATGCAGGACCGCGGCTCGATCGAGCGCAGAGCGGATGGCCCCGAACTCCGGGCCGCGTCCGGCGCGGGCGGCGGAGTGGAGGGCGGATTCGACGCCGGCCCCGCCGGTCAGATTCATCGCGCACAGGTGCAGGTAGGTCGCCAGTGCCCGCAGATACAGGCGGCGCTGGTCGTTCGCAGCGGAGCGGATCGCGGCGTTGACCAGGCTGGGTCCGAGAAAGACCAGACAGAAGGCGCCGATGAGCATCAGGAGCGGCGAGACGCCCATCCCAATGAACAGTGCGGCCAATGCGAACGGGGCCAGGACGGCGATCGCAAGGCGGCGCAGGTAGGTGGACTCGGGTACGCCGATGACGGTCAGGTCGGTGCGGATGCGCGCCGAGGGCACGCCGAGGTGCGCGGCTGCCGAGGAAGGCCTTGCGGGCGCGAGCGTTTCGGTGCCTGCGCCCTCGAGGTGTTCGAGGGCGGTGGCGAGGGCGGGCCGGGCGGGGCGCAGCGCCGCCCAGTTGACGGCGAGGCTGAGACCGAAGATGGCTCCGAGTGCGATGGCGAGCGGCAGTGTCATGACGATGCCCCTGTCTCGATGTCTTGTCGGAGGAAGGATGGGGACTGCTCTTCGGCGGCGAGTTGGTGGAGCCAGACGAGGCCGAGTCCGGTGCAGCCGAACGCGATCGCCATCACCACCTGGCCCATGGGGGTGTCGTAGGGGGCGAGGAAGTCGCCGCCGAAGGCAATGAGGCCGACGGCCATGGCGACGGTGATGCCGGTGATGACCCGCGCAGAGGTGCGGATGCGGGCGCGGGAGGTGTGGATGCGCATCCGCATCGCGGCTTCTTCCCGTGCGGCGGTGGCGAGGTCGTCGAGGACTTCGGCGAGGTTCCCGGCCCGCTGCGCGGCCTCGCACAATGCCATGACCGTCAGGTCGGCCGTTTCGTCGTCGATGCGGGCGGCGAAGGACCGCAGGGCGGTCTCCAGGCCGACTCCGGCGTGGAGATCGGCGACCAGCGCGGCGATGTCGTCTTCGAGGGCGGGTGGGGCGAAGCGGGCCGAAGAGGTGATGGTTTGCTCCAGTCCGGCCGCGGCGGCGAGGTTGTCGCGCAGTCCTTCGACCCAGGAGGCGATCGCGTCGATCTTGACCAGTTCGGCCCGGTAGGCGGCCTCGCCGCCGAACAGGACCGGACCGAACCAGATCAGCGCCCCGGCTCCGACGGCCGCGACCGGCCATCCGGTCGCGGCCCACGCGAGCGCGGCGGCGGCCCCTGTCGCGGCCACACGGGCGAGAGGAAGGCGGCGGCGGGCCTTCGCCCCGGGCCCGACCTCGGGCGCTCCTGTCGCGCCCGCATCGACTGAGCCCAGGCGCCCGGTGGCCGCCAGCACGAGACCGACCACGGCCAGCCCGAAAACGGCCCCGAGGAGGACGGCGAGCGGCGTGCTCATATCGTCCGCCTCCCCGGGCGCGGGCGGGTCCATCCGGCTTCGATGAGCCGCGCGGCGCGCTCGTCGCTGATCGGCGCCCCGATCTCCGCGCCACCGGGCACGGGCGTCCACAACTCGTTCGTGGCGACCATGGCACCGTCGGCGGTACGGATTTCGCGGATCGACGCGACGAACCGGCCGTGCCGGGGGGTGTGCCGGAGCTGGATGATGAAGTCCAAGGCGATCGCGATGCGCTCGGCAGTGGTCTCGGGGTCGTCACCGGCCGCGCGGGCGTAGGACTTGAGCTTCGCGACCACGCCGGCGCTGGAGCTGGTGTGAATCGTTGAGAGACTGCCGTCTTTGCCGTTGGACATGGCCTCCAGCATCACCGACGCCTCCGCACCCCTGACTTCGCCGACGATGACCCGGTCGGGTGTCATCCGCAACGAGGCGCGGAACAGGTCCGCGGCCGACACCTGGCCTTGCCCTTCGATGTTGGCGTCTCGGGTTTGTAGGGAGACGACGTTGCCGTGCCGGTCGTCCTTGTGGAGGCCGAGCTCGCGGGCGTCCTCGATGGTCACGATGCGCTCCCAGCCGGGGACCAGTCCGGCCATGGCCGACAGCAGTGTGGTCTTGCCCGAGGCGAACGGCCCGGCGACGATTGCGTTGCACCGGGCCAAGACGACCGCTTCTAGGAAGTCGGAGATTTCGGCGCTGACCATGCCGTTTGCGGCGAGTTCGGCGAGGTCGGCCCTGGCGATACGGTGACGGCGGACCGAGACCGAGGGGCGGTCGGCGACGTCCATGATCGCGTGCAGCCGGGACCCGTCCGGCAGTTCGAGGCTGAGTTCGGGTGCGGCGTGATCGAAGCGGCGCCCGGCGGCCGAGGCGAGCGAGCGCACGAGGGCGACGAGGGCGTCATCGGAGGCCGCGATCGGTGCGGCCGGGACGGGCCGGGCTCCGGCCCGGGTGATCCAGACGCTGTCGCAGCCGTTCGCGACGAGATCCTCGATCGTTTCATCGGCCAGGTGGGTCGCGAGCGCGCCAAGACGGCCCAGTCGCGCTTCCACGCTCTGGCGCAGCCGGGCCTGCGCCGCACCGGTGATCGGGTGCTGGCCCCGCTGGCGCATGCGGGCCTCGTTCATCTCCCGCATCGCCGCGGCCACCGCCGCGCCGATCGCCTCGGTCCGCCGCGTCTCGTCCAGGTCTTCGGTCTGAGCGAGGCGGGTGTTCGCCAAAGCGAACAGCTCGGCGACGAGCGCGCCGCTCTCGCCGCTGTCGAGTGCCGCATCTTCGATCGTGTCGGTCACGGTCCTCACTGCCCTGTTTCGATCGTGGTGCCGGTAAGCGCGAGCTGCTCTGGAGTTTCGGCGACGCCGAGCAGCACCTCGGCAAGGACGCACCACCGTCTGAGCGCGTGGCGGCGCCGCCAGGTGAGCGGGTCGGGACCGATCGGCTTTGCCGGACCCAGACCCCCGAGGACTCGTACGTTGACGTCGGCAGCCAACAGCAGGTCGGCGACCTCGTCGGCCGCGTACTCGCCGGCGGCGACCGCGACCACAAGACGAGCACCCAGGGCTTCGGCCTGGCGCAGATCGCCAGCGCGCGAGCGCAAGTGCGCGACCCCGGCGAGGGAGCCTTCGACGACCAGGAGCGTGGCGTCCGCGGCGGCGACGATCGGCCAGGCCGCCGAACCCCAGTCCAGACGCCCGCAATCGGCGACCGTCCATCCACTCGGCGGATCCAGGATCTTCGCTCCCGGTGTGGCGATCGTTGGCAGCGCCGAGCGGACACCGGCGCCGCCCGGAGCGGCGCACACCACCCGCAGCTCGGCCCCACAGGCCGCGATCGTCTGGACGCCTGCTTCGAGCACTTCGGAATCGCCCGAACCGAACTCGGCCGCGGCAGCAGCGACGTCGGTGAGCCCGGGTCGGGAGTGCAACCGCCAGCGGGCCGCGATATCGCCCCCGGAGGGGTCGCACTCCACCACCGTCGGCAGAGGCTCCTGAGGCCAGCACACTGTTAGCGCCAGTGCGGTAGTGGTGACACCGGGCCTGCCCTTGAGCGACCCAACTGCGATGAGCCCCATCAGTTCCCACCCTCCTCGGCCGGTGCCTTGGTCGCTTCACCGGCGACCGATGGCGGTGTGATCACCACGAGCAGCGACGCCGACTCCGAAGCCACCAGGCCAGCAGCGTCGACCTCGGCCATCGAGACCGTGATGAGCGCCCCGCCCGTCTCCGGCACCGTGACACGGTGCACGACCGCCCCGGCCCGCCAGATTGCGCCGTCCGCGCCAGTCGCCATGACCGAAACCGACTGGCCCGCCTGCAACGTCTCCGGCCACCTCCCATCTGCGGCCAGCAGCGTCGCTTCCACCATGCCCAGCGACGGAATCCGGGCTTCCCCCAGCACTTCAGCGGTGATCAACGCCCCCACAACGAGTGGAATCGCAACCGTCTGCCCCACCACCGCGTCCGCCTGGTCCACGCGCATCGCCCCGAGGGCACTGGCCGACTCGGCGTCGACCTCGGCCTCAGCCAGGTCCCCGCCGTCCACGACCTGCCCCGCTACCAGTGGGGCGGCGGTGACCAGGATCTGGACCTGCTCTTCCTCGGTCGAGAACGCCAGCAGCGCGAAGGCTGTGGCGCTGGCGAGCGCGGCGAGGATGCTCACGCTGAGCACTAGCGCGCGTCGCGACAACCCGCGCCGTGCCCGCCTGGGCTGTTGCGAATTTGTTGGTTCATCCATGATCTTCATTGCCCCCGTTGACCTCTGCTACCGCTGGTTCAGTGATTGCGACTCGATAACCGGCCAGGTCGTCCTCGCCGTCGTCGTCATGTCCGGCACTGACCCCGACTCTCCGCCGCCCGACCAGCGGATCCGCCAGGTCACGGTCACCGAGACCTCTACATCTGCCTCGGTGGCCTGCTCGTAGACGTAGCCGCAGTCCGGAGATGGGTCGGTCTCGCCCGCTGCCGGAGTCCACGCCGCGCCTGGCACCGTGCACTCCTTGGTGTCGCCGTTGCCCAATGACCACGACGCCAACACCGGCGTCGCGGTCGCCGTCACCGTCATCCTCGGCACTGACGCGCTGGCGCTCTGGGTCTGCCAGGACGCTTCGGTGACGGCGAGCCAGACCGGAAGCTGCACGAGCTGGGTTGACTCCGGAGAGGGGTTCATGACCGGTTGCGGCAGGTCCAGTCGGTCGATCGCCCGTTGCGCGAGCACCTCGGGCCGGATCCGCACCTGGCCGTCGGCGCCCTGCTCTAGCCAGTCGGCTGACTGAATCGAGGAGCCCGAGGGCAGCGTGCACGTCTCAACGACGAGCACGTACTTCTCGCCTTCGGGCCGCGGCCCTGCCAGGGGGTGCGAGTCGGCATCGGTGTCCACGATCGTGGACGTGCAATCACTCAACCCGCCAGCATCCCCGCCGGGCTCGTCACCGCCGTTGCCTTCACCGGTGCCGCCTTCGTCGCCGCCGCTGTCATCCGACCCGCCAGGAATCCCAGGGTCCTCGACGCCGATCTCACACGAGTCGCTGTCGTCAGAGCACTCTGGCGGCTTAAAGTCAGCCCGTGCGCCCGTGCCCGCTGCGGTCAATAGGATCGCGGCGACGAAAGCGGGGATGCTGATGCGAGTCAGGAGTCGTCGGGTACACATGATCCGATCTCCTGGACCGTGATGAGCGTGACGAGCCAGCGGCCGTCGATCTGCTCGATCCGCGCCTCGATCTGGCTCGGGCCGTACTCCTCGCCCGCGACGGGCTCGTCTGCGGCGTCGAGGACCTGCGTGTCCGAGGAATCCGAGCAGTCCGCAACCACGACCTGCATCGTCTCGCTCGTGATCAGGGAATCGGTGACCTCGATGTCGTGGGTGAACTCGCCGGAGCCGTGGACCTGTTCATCCACACCGCGCTTCTCGATGGACAGCGCGTATTCCAGCGCTTGTCCCGACGCGACTGCTTCGAACGCGGTGAAGTCCCCGTCAGGAGCTTCGAGCTCGGCGGTGATGGTGTCCCAGTACCGCTCATATGCGGCTGTCGCGGCGTCGAGGGGGTCGTCGATCTCCTCGGGAGGAGTGGGGGGAGCGGCGCTGGTCGGGACGTCTGTCTCGGAGGTTTCCGCAGAATCTCCGCCTTCGGAGCCAGTGCAGGCCGAGGCGGCCAGGGCCATGCCGGCGAGCGCAATCGCGAGAGGAAATTTGCTTACTACGCCGTGATGCGTACCATAGTGAGTCACGCATTCGATGGTTCCACAACACGGAAAGTTAGCGCAGCCTCAAGTATCGGATGGCCGACAGTTGGATCCGGGGAGGACCCGAAAAATCGGACTTCACGATACGACTCCCGCTCATTGGGGGGTCTGTCACCCGCACGAGGAACCATCGCACTTGGAGGTTCCTCGTCATGGATACGCCCGCTGATCCCAATCGCAAGCGCCATCAAGTGCGGGCGTCCGAGCGCACCCTCGCGATTCTTCGGGCGGTCCTCGATCATCCCGGCAGCACCGTCAAGCAGCTCCGCGATCGCGTCACCGGGGACCAGCCCTCCGACCAGAGCCTGCGTGATCATCTTGAGCTGCTGTTTGAAGGCGGCTGGGTTCGCCGCACCTTCCAAGGCCAGATCGCAATCGGCCCGATGCTCGCCGCAGGAGCCAAAGCCATCGGCGACTTCCAGCTGCTCCTCATCTACCTGAGAAAGTCGTCAACGAACGGCATGGAGATACAGGAACTAGTCGCGGAAACCGGACTGACCTCGCGTGCAGTTAGCGCAGCAATGACCATCGGCGTCGAGTTCGACTGCATCACTCCCATGGGGGACGACCGATACCGCCTCAATGCGGATGGCCTACTTCTGCCGCCATGCACCGCCAGCGATGAGGACCTCAACGCTGTGCTGGAGTACTTCACCGTCGTTTCGGGGCACGATGTGGCCCTGGTTCGACTTTCGCAGGCCGATGGCCTGGTCCTCTCGCATCTGCATCCGGCGCCCGCGGGGACATCGCTACTCGCAGGCATCACTGCTGACGCTGCCCACGCCACCGCCGGCGGGCAGGCCGCACTCAGCTGGATTGATGACACGCAGCGTGACCGGTACCTGCAGACACACGGAACGCGGGCCTTTACAAACCGCACACTCACGACCCGCCAGGCACTCGCGCCAATGTTGGTCCGCGAGCCGGGCCGGATCCACACGGCCGAAGGCCAGTACTGCGAGGACGGCGCCTGCCTAGCCCTTATCGTCCGCAACGGTCCCCGCACCGACGACCGGATTGCCCTCACCACTTCAGTGCACCTCGATCAGCTTGACCACGACCGCCGCCAGCTCAAGAACGACCTCCGCGAAGCAGCCGTCGCACTGAGCAATCTCATCGACGGTCCGCTTCCGAACCCGGCATCAGATTGAGCGCGAACTTCTCGTCGATCTGGTACCCCTTGCGCTAACCCCGCTGTCAGACGTCTGGCATCCATCTTCGCGATCCTTCTCCCCATAAGGAACGGAGGTGAAGGTCTTCTCGGACAATCAGGTGAGCGCTGCTTCGAGGTACGTAGCGACCGGTTCGAAGATGGCCGAGGGGATGCGCGCTTCGAGTTCGGCCTGGTTGCACCAGGCGACTGCGTCGAGTTCGCTGGGACTGGCGACGGTCGCAGTCCCGGTTAGGGTCTTGCAGACGACGTAGTGCATCTGCCTGCCGTTTGCAGGGTGGATACGGTCGCCGAGAACGTTAAGCGCTTCCACGGTCAGTCCGGTTTCTTCCCTGGCTTCCCGCACGGCAGCTTCCTCAGGACTTTCACCTGGCTCAACCTTCCCAGCGGGAAACTGCCAGATGAGGGCACCTTCAGGAACCCGTCGTCGGATCAGCAGCACCCGTTGCGAATCGATGATGACCGCAGCTGCCACCGGAGCCTGGTTCTTTCGGGTGGTGTCCATCTTTGGCGCCCTCTCTGGTGTCCTTGGAGCCGTTAGCGGTTCGGGGCGAGGTACTTCAGCAGTACGACCTCGCCGATGCGCTCGACTCCGGCAAGCTCGAACGGGTTGTCAGAGCCTTGCGGGAACTCGCCCGTGCCGACGAAGCGGGGTGCTGACACGTGGCCGACGAGGAAGGGTGCCACGACCAGGTGGAGTTCGTCGGCGAGCCCGGCGGTCAGGAATGCGGTGTGCATTTGGCTGCCGCCTTCGACCATCAGCCGCTTGATGCCGCGGTCGGCCAAATCAGCGAGGACGCGGTCGAGGTCGAGTGGGTCGCCCGCGTCGATGACGGTCGCGACCTCCCCGACGCTCTTGGCGACGTCGGCCAGTGCCGAGGTGGTGGTGTAGACGAGTTTGTCCTGGTCCCCGGTGGTGAAGAATTTCGCTTCGGGGTCGAGTGCGGTGCCGCCGCGGGTGAGGGTGACTTTGATGGGCGACTCGGTCTTGCCTGCTTCGAGGCGTGTTTGCCTGCGGTCGGCGGATCTGACCATGAGGCGCGGGTTGTCTGCGGCGATGGTGTTGGCGCCGACGAGGATGGCGTCGACGCCTGCCCGTTCGGCGTCGACGCGGTCGAAGTCGGCGTCGTTGGACAGCAGGAGCCGGTTCTCGGTGGCGTCGTCGATGTAGCCGTCGATCGAGGCTGCGACGGACAGGAGGACATGCGGCCGGTTCGGTGTGCTGGTCATGGATTGGCTCCTTCGGTGGTGTCGGACCGGGTCAGGTGTAGCACGTGGCGGGGGAAGTCCTCCGCGGCGCAGGAGATCAGGTCGTGGAAGTCCTTTTCGCACAGCCACGAGCGCAGCACGGGGTCGCGGGTGGCCTCGGCCGCGAATTGCGCTGCTGCGCCGCCGCTCGCGGCGAACGGGATGATCCGCTTGCCCATCGTCGTGGCGTAGTCGATTTCGGTGGCGGTGCCGTGCCCGCCGCCGAGGACGAGCACCCACCGGGCGGGGGCGACGACGTTGTGGTGCCCGTAGCGGCCGATCGCCGCTTCGATGCCGGGCGGCTTGTATCGGTCGGCCATGACGGTCATGATCTCGATGCCGAGCCCGACCGGGCCGTGGTGGACCTTCCACCCCTCGCACAGCACCAGTCGCGCCAGCGGGGCGATGACGGTATCGATGGCGGCGCTGTCGGTGCCGGCTTTACGGCTGCCGCAGATCGCGACGTCGACCGCCGCCGGGCCCACGAGTCCGTCCCGTTGGGCGGGGCTGGAGGCGAACGCGCTCATCGGGGCCTGGGCTGGCGCGAGGCCGAGCAGGACGCGGGAGGCGTCGGGCATCAGCAGGCCGTCAGCGATGCGAGCGAGCACCTCGATGTCGCTGACGCACGCCTGCCGCTGTCCGTTGATCCAATGCGACACGTCGGACCGGTCGTGGTCGATGAGTTGAGCGAGTCGGGTCTGCGTGCAGCCGGGGTGTTGGGACATGAAGACGGTCAGCAGCGCGGCGATATCGCGCCTTGCCAGCGCCGACTGCACCTCGGGGCCATGCCAGTAACGCGGATCGATCGCGGTGGGTTCGAATGATTTACGCCGGGTCATGTCGCCTCCGGGGGTCGGTGGACGAACGCCCATCGTATCGGCTGGTCCTGGCTGGACTGGTCACTGTGGCCTGGGGCCGTGGAACGGTTCCACGGTTCGGGGTCGCGTATCGGGTCTGTCGCGGTTGCCGGGGGTTTGGCCGAGTCTGAGGGTGGCGCGGTATTCCCCGCGTTGCAGGCCCCCACCCCTCAGGAGTGATCCGATGGCTCTTTCGACTCTCCCCTACCTGCCTCCCGAGCTGGCCTCGACCGGCCGGGCGGTCCCGGTCTTGGTCGATGCCGACAAGACCTTGCGTGTCAAGGTCATCGACAGCTGCGGGCTCGCGTGCACGTTCTGCCACAACGAGGGCACGCCGGTCACCGTCGACAACAAGACCCGGACCCCGGGCAGTTTCACCGACGCGGGCCGCTCGGGCCGGGTCTCGATCTACTTGAACACCAACGGGGCCGGGTTCGTCGCCACGGCCGTCCCCGCGGATGAGCGGTTCTCGGTCATGCTCCGCACCATGAAACTCGCCCTCGGCATCGAGGAGGTGCATTTCACCGGAGGCGAGCCGAGCCTGCACCCGCGCCTGGTCGACCTCGTGGCCCTGGCCGTCGCCGAAGGTCTGCAGGTGGGCATCACCTCGAATGGGGAGCACTTCGCCGGCCAGGCCGCCGACTGCGCGAAGGCCGGCCTGGACCGGGTCAATTTCAGCGTGTTCGGTACGACCCCTGAGGAGCTGGCCTCGATCCAGGGCGGGCGCTACGCCAACCCCAAACTCGCCGAACGCAAGATCAGCGCGCTCCACGAATCGATCGAGGCGTGCATGGCCCACGGGGTCAAGGCCAGTGCGAACATCGTCGTGCCCGGCCCCGCACATGTGGAGCGGGTCGAGCGGCTGTTGGAGCGCCATTCGCCGAACCTGACCGTGCGCCTGCTCAAGTCGCTGGCGGACGGTCCGGCCTCGATCGAGGCGATCATGACCGTGATCGAGCGTGCCGGGGGCGAGCCGATCTGCCACCGCGTGACCGCGGCCAGCGCGAACTGGCGGACCGACTACCGCCTGGGCGACGGGCGGGTGATGTCGTTCAAGCAGCTTCGGGCGCTGCGGCTTCCCCGGACGTGTGCGGGGTGTCGGTTCAACAATGCGACCGACTGCGAAGAGGGCTACTACGGGGTGCGGGTCTACCGCGACACGGACGCGCTGTGGCAGGGCGGGGTCTGCCTGCAACGCATGGACCTGTGCCAGAGCCTTAACGAGTTCGTCGGCTCCGCCGTGCGCACGGAGATCCTGGCGCTGCGCGAGAATGAGTACCGCAACCTCGTTGCGCAGTACGGGTCCTGAGCGGAGGCACACATGGAGATCGAGCACGAGGCGAAGGTCCTGGAGATCGACCCCGAGGGGACCGCCGCGGCGATCCTCGCCCTCGGCGGCGTCGACCACGGCGAAGTCCTGCAGCGCCGATACGTCTACGACACCTGCCCGCCCGTCACCGGGAAATGGGTCCGGCTGCGCGATGCCGGCGGCCGTGCCACGCTCGCGGTCAAACACATCAGGCACGACGGCATCGACGGGACCGATGAGGCCGAGGTCGCGGTGGGCGACTTCGAGTCCGCCGCCGCGGTCCTCGCCGCCGCAGGACTCACACCCAATGGCTACCAGGAGAACCGGCGCCACTCCTTCACGCTCGACAAGGTCCGGTTGGAGATCGACTCGTGGCCGATGATCCCGCCCTACCTGGAGATCGAGGCCGACACCCCAGAGGAAGTGACCGCGACCGCCCATCGGCTCGGCTACCCGCCTGAGTCGTTGACCAGTGAGAACACCACGAAGGTGTACGCCCGGTATGGGATTGACTTGACATCGCTGCCGGTCGTCAAGTTCCACCTGTCCTCCTGAACCACGAATGGGCCGCCGCCGCGTTGAAGTCGCAAGCGGCGGCCCGTTCGCTGCAAAGCTTCACGGCCTGCGGGTGATGTAGGTGAGGATCTTCCAGCCCGCCATCCGGGCCCACACGGCAATCTCGTCCTGAGGAACCGAGCGCTGTGCGCTCTGGTGGCTCGCGTATGCCCCGGTGGCATCGATGGTGATCACGGCGATGACGTCGGCTACGGGCTTCACGTCGAGCGCCAACAGGTATTCACGGTCATCGTCGGTCCGCTCGATCGCCAGGTGTCGCGTGTTGCGTTGGCCGGCCACGTGGAATCGGGCAATGACAAGGGCGTTGTTCAGCGCTCGCAGCCCGAACGATGCGTGCATCATGCGCCTCCGAAACCGGTGAGATCGGCGAGCTTGCCGTAGTCGCCGAACGCGGCATTCACGTCGGCGTCGTCCAGGCCGTACCGGCCGAGCATGTACTTGTGGCGGCGGCCGGGTCCGCTCCGCTCGGCATCGAGGACGCGCATTTCGTCCTTGCTGCTCCAGGGCAGGCCAAGGGCCTTGTACAGGCCCTGGATCACGCCGAGCGGATCGGCGGTCAGCTGGGGGTAGCGCAGATCGATGATCCGGTCGCGCAGGATCTTGGTCCGGGCGGTGCGTCCGCGCTCGACCAGGCTGGACATGGTCGCGACCGCCATACGCCCAATGTCGTGGAGATCGTCCGTTCCCAGCGGGCGCAAGTGCATGGCACGCGAGGTTTCAACCAGGGAGCAGATAGAGGCGACCACCGTGACGGGATCGCGGTGAAGCCACACGATCGTCGCGTCCGGGAACTGCTCCATCAGCAGGTCGAGGTGGCCGAGGTGCGTGGGGCACTTCAAAACCCAGCGGCGCGCCTCGCGCCCGTGTTGGAGGACTTGGAGGCCCTGTTTCAGGAAGGCGTAGTCCGCGGCGAAGTTCCGGGTTTTGAGCCACTCCTCGTATTCGGGCATGGGGGCTCGGGCGAGGTGACCTTCGGTGTGCGGCAGGAAGAACGCGCACTCGTCCGGCTTCTCCGCCTGAGGGGCGTGGATGTCGAGCATGGCCGGAGTCAAGAACGTCATCATCCGCATCGCGGTTTCGACCTTGCGGACGACCGCGCGCTGTTCGCGATCGCCCATCGGCAGGTCGGTGTGCATCCATTCCCACAGCAGCGGGCCCCGCGCGCCTTCGGCGCCCGCGAGGATGTTGTGAGTCAACGTGGTCGCGGTGCGAGGCAGGCCGACCACGATGATCGGCCGGACGATGCGCTCGTGCCCGATGTCGGGGTGCGTGGTGTGGAGGCGGCGGACGCGTTCGCGGTTGCGCAGCCGCGCCCCGATATCCCCGGTGAAGGACCTCCAGCCCACGGGACTGAGGTTCGGGACGGCAGCGACCTGGTGCAGCAGGTACCGCATGTCCCAGATAAACCGGGGGTCGGCGGCCTCGTTGATGCTGTGGCGCTCCAGGAGCCGGTTCATGAACCGTTCGGGGTCGCGGCGGTACGTGAACGGTGCCAGGGCGGTGTTGATGGCCGGGAGCAGGAGTGAGGTACGGCGGCGCATGGGGATGCCTTTCGGTGCGGCTCAGGTGGAGGGGAGGTCGTCGCGGCGGTGCTTCGCCCTGGTCTTCGCGACAGCTGAGTGCGCGAGGACGACCAGGAGGATCAGAACCAGCATCGAGTAGCCGAAGGCGCGGCGGGGAAGGTACTTAAAACGGTTCATTCAGTGCTCCTGTTCAGATAGGGCCGAGGATCGGGTTCAGCAGGCGGCGGCCGAGCCGGACGTGCTGCCCGGCGCCACCGCAGCAGCGGCATGGCCGCGAGACCGTCTTGCCGAGGAACCGCCTGCGGAACGCGCCGGCGCCTTTGCAGCGGCGGCAGTTGAACCGCGGCCAGATGCGCGAGTGGAGGAGCCAGACGACCAGCGCGAGCGCGAAGAGGACGGCGGCCTGCCAGTACATGCCGGCCGCGGTCATGAGGACGATGAGGGCTGCGTGGGAGAGCGCGGCGGCGAGGTAGGCGATGAACACCGCCAGGGCCAGGCCGAGCAGGAGGGCCAAGCCCGGGTTGTTGGTGACGGGGATGCTCAAGGACGTGAGGAGGGTACGGAGGAGTTCTGTCACGGGTGGATCGCTTCACGGTTGCGGTTTACAGGGGCGGGGGTGGGGTTTCGGTGTGGCGGTACGCGTGGATGCTGAGCACCGCCCACAAGATGCAGCCGCTGAGGCCGACAGCGGCGGGAGCGGTGGCGCACAAGGCGAGAAGTCGGTCCATGTCGCCACTGAGCCCTTCGCGGAAGGCCCCGACACCGAGCACTATGAAGGCCGAGCCGACGAGGACGGGCCAGAACAGGCGGACTGCGTAAGGCACGCAACGCCAGAACAGGTAGCGCGCGGCGCGGCAGGTCAGGCGGACGGCGTGAAGCGCAATGCGCCCGATCACGCCACCCATGCGACGCCTACCTGCTCGCGCATCGGGATCGGATACGGGCACTGGGGGTCGAGGCGTAGACCGTGGCGGGCGTCCAGGGGCACACCGGTGAGCACCGCGGCCACGAACTCTTCACAGGCCTCCACGATGCCGATCTCGACCCGGGAACCGAAGACGATGCCGCGGTGGGCGGCTTCGGGTTCCCAGATCGGGGCCGGGGGCCAGCCGGGGGTGATGACGACCGCGCCGAACCGGGTTTCCGCCTTGATCGCGTCCACGGCGATGCGCCATTGGCCGGGCTCGGCATCCTCACGGGAGAGGCGCATCGAGACTCCGTGCCGGATCGTCCCGATCGGGATCAGTGCCGGAGCGAGCGGTGGCTGTACGTCGATGGTGTCCATTGGGGGTAGTTCCTCACTGGAAGTCGATGAATATCGCTGTGCCGGAAGGAGCAGGCCGAGTGCGGCGGGCCAGTCGGGTCCCGCCCGGCACACGTGGTTGCGGCAGATCCCGCCGCCGCACCCGGAGTCTCAGGCGCCCTCGTCCCGGAACTTCCCGGCGATCTGGCAGATCTCGCGGCGCGCACCGGCGCCGTGAGGGTCGAGTTCGCTCGTGCCGAACTGGGCCCGGTAGGAGAAGCTGGCGTAGATGAACGGGCCACCGGACAGATCGAACCCGTACACATTCCCTACGAAGCGCCCCTTCGCGTCGTCGTCGGTGACGCGCACGATCGGGAATTCGAGCGTGAACCGCAACGCCAGGTCGGCAACACGGGCGGTCGTGCTCGGTTCAGGCTGCAACTGGTCGGCAGCGACCGAGGCCGACGCTGTCACGGTTCCAGGCCCGCCCGGAGCCGGGCCGCTCGCCGCAGTTGGCGGCATCTCGCGAGTGCGTCATCCTGTACCCGCGTCGACCATGCGAGGGACGATTCCCACGCCGCGTCGGCACCGAGGTCCGGCACGGTAGCGACATTCGGGCGGACCTCTGGATGGACCTGCGAGAGCGTGACCTGCTCCGAGTCCAGGTCTGGCTGCCGCGGCCGGTTCGGATCTTCGGGCAAGTACGCCTTGAACAGGCCGAGGCTGTCCAACCAGAACTCGCCGATGTTCACCAGGGGCGGCACATCGGTGGCCGTCGCAGTGCTGTCGGCTTCGGTCATGATCCGACCACCTCCAGCTCGCGCACCGACGCTGGCGCTCCCGGCTCGAAACCCGAAGGGGGACGGTTGATGTCATGAGTGCGCACAGTGGCGCGTCCGGTCGGCCTAGAGGGAGCAGGGCAGTTCCGGCGGGGCCGACCTGTCTTGCGGATGCACTCCACCTCGTCGGGAGTGAGGAAGTAGTCCGCTTTCTTGGAGCGGGTCAGCTCACCGTCGTCGGCGAGTGCGAGGAAGGCGACGAGGTTCTCCCGCCGGGCCATGCAGCCCTCGGGCCCCCCGAGGTACCAGCAACCGGGCGCGTCGCACCGGGTGAGCAGGCCGAGCAGCACCGGCACCGGATAGTGCATAGTGAGCTGCGTCTTTGTGCCGCCCAGGTCCGACAAGTACGATTTGCTTTGTGGCATGAGAGAGTCCGATTCTCAACATGGCCGCTTGAGCGGCCCACGCCAGGACGGATCTCCGCTAAGTTCCCCGACTGACGTGGGCCGCCGTCTTGTACGCGGCGTGAATGAACGTCGTGATCTTCAGTTGTGGCCCGCCCGCCGATCCCTAATTGACGGGCGGTGGGCCGGTTGGGGCTAGGAGCCGGACCCGTCCTCCATGCCCCACCACTGAGACTGGGTCCAATCACCGCGAGCAGCGCCCGACTCGAGTTAGAACAGGGGCATTTCGCCTCTCCATGTATCGTGGCTCACGGGAGGGTGCCCGTCTAGGGCCCTCGTGTTTCATGGTGTTTCATGGTCGGAGGACCAGCATGGAGTGGGGTTGGCGGCTAGCTGAGCTGCGAGGCGACAAGTCGCTGCGCCGCCTTGCAACGGAAGCGAACGTTAACCACAGCTACCTCTGGAAGATCGAGAACCGCAAGGAGCCAGGTACCGTCAAGGTGGCGCAAGCGTGCGATCGAGCCCTGGGGAGCGGTACCGAACTTGCAGACCTCGCAAGGGTGAACGAAGACTCGGGTGTTACCGGACCGGGCTTGCTGCCAGCACTTCGAACGGCAGGAAGATCTGATTTGGACCGGCGAGCATTCCTTAGAGTTGCAGCAAGTTCGATGGCCGCGGGCGCTATCGCGGACGCTGGGCCCTCAGCGCGGCTTGGCGAGAGGGACGTTCTCGCAATCCGCGACATGATCGCTCAGTTCTCACGGCTCGACCAGCGCCACGGCGGAGGCCACGCACGCAGGGCGCTCAATCAGTATCTCTACACTGATATTTTGGAGGCGCTCGCCGGTAGGTTCAGGAGCGAGCCTGTCAAGGGACACTTGTTCTCCACTGCCGGCGAGGCGGCGTATCTCGTCGGCTGGATGTCATTCGACGATGGTCGACATGACGAGGCCCGGAGGTCATTCGACCTTGCCATCGAGCTGGCCGAGGAAGCCGGTGACGCTCCCCTTGCTGGACATGTCCTCCGCGCGATGGCACACCAGGCAATCGACCTCAGCCTCAACTCGCAGGCATTGCGCTTCTCTTCAGCATCCGTGGATGGCATCCATTATCGCCGCGCTGTCCCGCGTGAACGTGCGCTGCTTGGAGTCGTTCACGCGCGTGCCCTAGTTGCCTTCGGCGACCACAAGGCTGCCGCACGGTCGTTGGTACGAGCAGAAAACGATCTGGCAGCAGCCAAGCCTGAAGACGAAGAGCCCGATCGCGTGTTCTTTTTCCAGGAGGCATCACTTGCTCACGAAACGGCTTGTGCACTGCGCGATATGGGCGACCTGACCGGCGCGATCAGGGAGTTCACCCGGAGTGTTGAAGCCAGAAAAGCTGCCACCTTCACCCGCACACACTCAGTCACCCTGGGATATCTAGCTGAAACTCTCGCAATGAACGGCGATCTAGATGAAGCCTGCACGACCTGGGTCAGATCTCTGGATTCCATGGACGGGATTCGCTCCGGCAGGACTCGAAAAGTGCTCGAAACCATGAACAACACCCTTCAAGACAATAAAGCGATAAATAGCGGTCACGCTTTGGAGCTTCGCGAGCGAGCAGCCGATCTGTTGGATACGACGAGATAGGAGAACATTGTGACAGAGGAATTCACCCTTACCCCTGTGGCGCATGTTGTCGGAGGCCGCAGCGAACCCACCGATGACTACTGGGGTGGGACTCAGTCGATCATCCGCATCGACGACCCTCGCTTCGATGTGGAATCTACCAAAGGGTTGGAAGAGTTCTCTCATCTCGAAATCACGTTCGTCTTTCACCTCGTTGATTCAGACGACGCTCATTTCGGCATCCGTTCCGCGCGTGACAATCCCGAATGGCCGCGCACTGGCCCCTTCTCACACCGAAACATGCGACGCGTGAACCGACTCGGTGTTTCGAGGTGCAACCTGCTCTCGGTGGATGGCCTTGACCTCCATGTTGAGAATCTGGATGCGGTACATGGAACTCCGATCCTCGACATCAAAGCATGGTTTGACCAAATGGGACCACGCGGAGAAACTCGACAACCATCTTGGGTTTCAGAGATGCTTGTCGACTACTTCGCACCCCAGAAGGAACAATGAGTCGCCTTCAGCCACGCCGCTTAGCAAGGGTGGTGGCGGTCGCGCTGTCGTCATGGATCGCGACGCGCGGCCGGCGATCTGGATCGCGAGGACGGCCGCGGTCAACGCGGCGTTGTCCGGAGGAGTGTCGAGAGGGAATCGATATCGCAGGTTCTGATCGCGCCGCATGGAGACTCGCTCGATGCGTTCCCGTTCGACCATTGCGGGCCCCTCCCAGGACTGAAGGACGTGCGGTGTCTGTCAGGTAGCCGACACTACCCGATCTGATAGGGGGCGTGGGGAGACGACGAAAGCCCCGGTTACCCGCGGAGGACGCACGGGCGCTCTGCCGAAAGGCAGTGATCTCGGCGGGCTCGGGCTGTCGTCTCACTCGGTGGACATTGCGCCCGGGACTCGAGTTCTCCCCCAACGGGAAGGGTTGCATAGGGTGAGTGCGGTATTTCCCCCTGGTGAGAGGATCCCCGATGGCGTCAGTCGATGAGGTGTCAGCCGCTGTCGGCGCGGCTGCGGAGGCGGTGGAATCGGCGTCCGCGGTCATCGGCGCCGCGAAATCGAGCACCGACGAGCTCACCGGCCAGCTCAGCGCTCTCGGCGTGGAGAAAAAGACCGCCCAGTCCAATGCCATCGGCGAGCGGCTCCAGTCCGAAGCCGCAGCCTTGGCCCAGCAGCTGAAGACACTCCTCGATGAAATTCGGGGCCAGGTTGAGAGTCTGCGAGGCGGCGGCGGGTTACAGGGCGCACCGAGTGCCGGCGCCACTGCAGGCTCCGGCAGCTCGGCATCACCAGGAGGATCGGGCGGTCCGAAGTTGGCGCCGAAGGTGATCGGCGGGCGGCGCTATTCGATTCACGCGCAAGAGCGGATGACCGATCCGACTCGTAACGTCTCCGCTCCGGAGATCGAGAAAGCGCTGGCGCGTGGCAAGAGCCGACCGGGGTCTAACCCCGGGACCACCGAATATTATGACGTGGTGGCGAAAATCCACGTGGTGGTCAACGCGGCAGGGGACGTCGTGACGGTCAGGCGTCAGTCGAGAGTTCCGGGATGGGCGAAGAAATGAGCGACACGCAAGCCGAAGTGCGGCAGGCGATCCGCGAGGCGATCACGCGGTTCCGGTCAGGCGAGACGAGTCTGAGCGACTTGATCGGTGCGCTCGACCCGGTCATTGACGAGGTGCAGCCCGAAGAGGTCTGGGAGCCGGTATCGGAGCTGTTCAACGAGCTCGACGCCTTCTACGGCCTCAACGTCACGGGCGGCGAGGCCGCCGATGCCGGTGTGTTGTCCAAGGAGCAGCGGCAGAACGCAAACCGGATCGTGACCGCCATCGGTGAATTGATCGCCTAATCGCCAAGACAACAGCACAAAACGAGTCCAGCATGAGCTCATCGCTCTTCCTTAGACCCTCAGGCGCCCTTGTCACCTGGTGGCGTGACCGAACCTGGCGGTGGAAGCGGTCCGTCCGCCAGCGACCAGTTACGTAGGTTCTGTCTCGAATTCTGTGCTCCGTCTTGAAAAGCCGGACACCCGGTCGTGACCACAACAGCGCAGGCCCCTACCAGGCCGTCGCATGGGAGATCATGGACGCTATGGACCAACACCGTGATAGTGCCCTCCTCGCTACCCTGAATGAGCCAGAGCGTGCGGCGATGCGCTCGTTCCTCGACCGGCAGGCCTTCGAAGCCCGAGAAGCGGCACGGTACGCCGAGTTGAAGCGGACTATCGTCGCGGGCGGCATCCCGCCTGGCGAATACGCGCGGGCCAAGACCTCTCTTATCCAGGAACTCACCGACTGCGTACGCGCGGAACGGGGTCTTCCGTCCGTTCCGGTCTGGGAGAAGGGGTAACCCACCGATCTGGGCTTTGGTTACTGTCCGTATCTGAACGTGGCCGATAATGGGGGTCTTCATGGCCGTTGGCAGTTGTCGATGAGGTTGCTCAGCGCGACGGGGCCCGGGTCGCGGCGCACCACTTCTGGTCCCAGCCGAACCCGCAGTGCTGGCAAATGCTGATCACGGACGTCTTCGGCCCTTTACTCTCGCTGCATGGTGGAGGCGGGGACTGCGGTCGGAAGTTTCGCGATCGCGGTGCTGTTGTGGCGGGCCGCCGAAGTCCTTCAGCCAGCCGACAGGATGCCGCCTTTTGCTGTGCGACGGGGACGCTGGTGGGCCCTGACATGTGTTTCGGCGCTATCGGTGGTCAGTGGGGTGTCTATGGCTCAGATGGTGTCAGATCAGCCCGTGGCTATGGTGTTTATGCTGCTCGCAGCGGTGGCTCCGGGCCTGGCATGGATCGATGTGCGCTCAATGTTGCTGCCGTACTCGATCCTCGGGGTCCTGGCGTTTGCTGCTCTCTTGGTGTTCAGCGTTAGTGCCTGGCGGGCCGGCAGTACCGAGTCTCTTGAGCGGGCAGTCGCCTGCGGGTTGGTGGTCGCCGGTTCCGGCTGGGCGTGCTGGAGGAGCGTCAAAGATCAGGTAGGTCTTGGCGACATAGCACTTTTGGGAGTCACGAGCCTCTTTTTGGGGTGGTGGTCGGCTGCGGCGGTGACGCTTGGCGTTGCGCTGGCGTGCCTGTTGTGGTGGGTGGCGTTTGTGGTGGTCCGTCTCGGGCGCGGTAGCGCGGGGTCGTTCGTCCCGCTTGGTCCTGCGATCCTGTTCGGTTGGTGGACGGCAACCGCGCTGGCGGTGAGCGGCGAGATTTGACGGCGTTCAGTGCTGTCGGGAATGTTCGAACCGTGGACGAGGGCACCAGTCGATGGTGCTGTCGCGAAGGGTGAACGGTTCGGTTCTGCCGGTCATCCTCCTGCCACTTTCATGAGGTCGACTATCACTGTGACTGGCAGGAGCCGGGTGTGGCTCGCGACCATCGCAGAGACGGCATCATCATTAAATCCATAGTGGACTATTTGGTCCAAGAAAGAAAGCGGCTGTGTATGGGGGCGGTCGACGGCCCCCACACACAGTCTCAATTGCGGTTAAGTGGTTCGCCAGGCGTTCGAGGCCGCGAGTGCGGCGAGGAGGCCCGATTCGGCCCGGCTCCAGCGGTCGAATTCGTAGTGGTCGGCGCGAATGTCGTCATCATCGTGGTTGTATGCGAGTCGGTGGACGCGCCCAGCGACGAGTGCGGTGAGGCCGCCGGTTCGCCAGGTCAGGTCGGTGGTCATGCACCAAGCCAGGCCGAGGCGCTCAGTGTCTGGGCTGGTCGGCGGAGATTCGGCGTGGCGGATGACGGTGAAGACGTCGAGCCCGTCGGCTTCGGCCTCGGCGATCGCTTCGGCGCCCTTCACGGGCACGACGGTGACGGCCCGGCCGGTGCGGTCGATAGCCCACAGGCTCCTCGCGGCGTGGCCGGTGTCGGTCAGGAGCTGTTCGGTGAGCAGTGTGGTGAGCAGGACGCTGATGCGCCGGTGGCGCCTGTACGGGTCGTCGGGTACCGATGTGACGCGGTCGGGTGCGTCCCAGGGGAGGTGGGTGCGGATCGTGGCCTGGTCGGGCTCGGGCGTGAAGGCGAGCCGGACGTGTTGCCCAACGGCCCGGTGCAGCGCTTCGGGGTCGAGCCAGCCGAGGTGGTGCGCTTCGGTCCAGGGCGGGCGGACCCCGAGGGCGACTGCGGCGGCGCCTTCGATGTCGGCGTCGCAGAACAGCTCGCCGCAGCCGAGCTCGATCACCTCGCCGATCGCGGCGGTATGTCCTACGGCGGGCCTTTCGCGGGTGCCGGTGTACGCGCCCGAGCGGTGCGCGAGAACGGTCGCGGTGAGGGTGCCGCGCTGGCCGGTTGGCGCGGCCGGGAACTGGAAGCGGGCGCCGGTGGTGTCGGTGAGGAGCACCGTGCCCCACCTGCCGGTGTCGGCTTCGGCCCTGGTCCAGCCCAGGACGCCCTCGCCGAGCAGATAGACACCGTCCTCGCCTGGCGGGTCGCAGGCGTCTTCGGCGTGCTCGTCGCCGGCGTCGCAGCTGGGGCAGGAGTCGAGCAGGCGGTAGCCGTGCCCGCAGTCCAGGAGGGCCTCGCAGCGTTCGGCGACGCCGGGGAATCGGGACCAGTCGATGTATTCCTGGATGAGACGGGCGGGCAGGAAGGTCGAGATGTGGGCGGCGTCGGCGATGGTGCGCAGGCTCCACCCCCGCACGCACAGCCCCAGGAGGGCTGGAGCGAGGGCGTCGGCGAGTTGTCCGAAGCGCTGGCGTTCGGCTTCCCACTCGCGGCGCGCCGCGGCCCGGGCGGCCTGGATCGCCGCGCGGTCGGTGTCGTCGCGGCCGGTTTCGGGCGGCGGGCTCGGGTGAGCCCAGTACCGCAGGGCGCAGTCCTCGTCGCAGAAGTGGGGACTGGGTGCGGCTTCGGACAGGTGCCGGTGGCAGAACCAGCAGGTGTCGATCGGCATAACGTTCTCCTTTATGGAGTAGGAATCGGATACGGGCATGGGCGGATCGGCGAGGATGACCTGCCGGATCCGTTGCAGGGGAGATGAATCGGTGAGCAGGCGCTAGTGGCCCGGTGGTGTCCGGGGCCGCGAAGACAGCCCCGGACACGTAGCGGCGCTAGGCCTCGGTGGTGTTGATCGCCTGGACGCGGGTCAGGGGCAGGCGCTCGCCTGCCCCAGCGGCGATGTCAACTCGCAGCGAACCGACCCGGTTCGAGGGCGGCGACGGCGTCGGCGAGGCCGGTGAGGATCCGGGCGTCGGCCTCGGTCAGGTCGCGCACGACCTCCCAGTGCCCGTCGGTCTGGCGCCAGGCGGGGACGTCGCCCGCCGGTGCGGCCAGGACCGTGTCCGGGGGCATTGGCACACCGGAGGATGCCTGCGGGCCGGTGCCGCCCGCGGGTATAGCGAGCGCGGCGAGGTCAAGCACCCAGCCTTTACGGGCCGCCGTGGCCGACAGGTCGTCGAGGAAGGCGGCGACGGCGTCGCGTTCGATGGCCGGGACCTCGGCGATGGCGGCCTCGTGCGCTTGACCGAAGAGTTCGCGGAGCCGTTCGGGCGGCCATGTGGCCTCTTCGCCTTGCGGGATGGCGGTGAGTGCGACCTCACTTTCCCAGGTCGGGGCGGGGCGAGCGCCCGCCGCTGCGCGTAGGGCCTGATTCATGTGGCGGGTCTCGGTTTCGACGAGTGCGGCGACGATGCGCCGTTTGACGCCGAGCGGCCAGGCGTCGAAGTGGGCGGCGAGGTCCTGGTCTTCCAGGGCCTGCCACCACGATTCGGTGCGCGAGGGCGGGTACAGCGAGGACCCGACCGCGCCGGCCAGGAGGGACCGCACCTCGGTCCGCTCATTGGCCTCCATTTCCTGCTCGTGGGCTTCGTCGGACAGGTCGGTCCGCCAGTCCTCGACGCAGGCTTCGGCGAGCGCGGCGATGTCGACGTCGGCTTCGTGGAGGGCGTGGAGGAGGTAGGTGAGGCCGTCGCGGCCGAGTTCGACCAGGGCGGCCCGGGCGTGGAGGTCCCGGTCGCTGGGATGGAACCGGGTGAGCGTGGCGAGGCGGGCGAGCATGGCCCGGCCCCATTCGGCGCGGTCGGCGTTGCTCGGATAGTCATTGGCGTGCATGGTGATGCGCCCTTTCGGTTGACGTGCGTGGATTGGTGGAGTGCCGCAGCGGCCCGCGGCGCGGGCGGCGGCATGCGTTCGCATCCCGGCGGCCGAAAAGCCGCCGCGATTGTCGAATGTGGATGGTCCGAGGGCCGGGCAGGCGAGTGCCTGCCCGGCGGTGTCGGTCCGGTCAGCGGTGCGTCCCGCGGATGGCGGTGAGCAGCCGTGTGTACGCCGCGACCATCGGCGCGTACTCGAAGTCGGCCTCGGCCTCAGTAACCGGAAGGATCTGCCAGTCGGGCCGCTCATGGCCGTGGGTCCAGGACGCGGCGTGCAGGAACGAATCCCCCACGGCGACCATCTGCGCCTCGGTCGAGCCGTCGTCGTGGTCGTAGTGCACGACGGTGCCCACGCCCTGCAGCGTCGGGATCGTCGCGGGCGGATCCTCCTGCAACGCATCGGCGAGCATCCCGACCGCGCAGGCCAGGTCAGCCCCCGCGTCCACTGCGCCGCCGACCCGCGCGGCGAGATCGTTCGCCGGAATCGCGTCCCAGCCCTGGTCGGTGCGGGCAATGACGAACACCGCGTGGCACCGCTTGGCGGTGAGGTCGGCGATCAGGTCCCGCAGGCAGACGCTCAGCGACTGCTGCTCCTCGCCTGCGACGCGGGAGCCTTGACCGGCCGCTTCCAATGCTGCTGCGAGCAGCGCCGGCATCACCCCCTGCGAGAGTTCGCCGTCGTCGACGAACTCGGGTGGACTGGTGATGAAGTAGAACGGCGCGGCCTCAGCGGCGTACCAGCCGACAAAATGCCGCCAGGCGTCGGTGAAGACGGCATCGGCCAGGCACACCCGTCCTCGGTCCTCGAGGTCGACGTTGGACACTAGGGCGATGCCCCGCAGGCGCTCGGGATCCTCCGGCACCGCCCCAGGAGGCACTGCGGCGGCGAGCTCGGCGATCACCTCGTACACCGCCGCGAGATCGAAGCCGCCCGTGAAGCGCCGCTCGCAGGCCTCGTCCAGGGCCCGGGTGAGGCCCGGCAGCGTCACCCAGCCCAGGCCCTCGTCGCTGGCGACGCATCCGAGGAAGGCGAAACCGGCGAGGCCGGTGGAGAGCAGGTCGGCGACGGCAGTGCGCAACGTCGTGTTGCACGCCTCGTGGAAAGCCCGGCTCATCGCGCACCTCCTTCGACCTGCCCGGTGAGGGCGTCGAGGAGATCGCAGAGCGCGGCGACGTAGGTGGCGCAGTCGTCGTCGACGACCTCGACTACCTGCTTGATCTCCCAAGTCGGTACGGCTTGCGCATGCGGCCAGACGATCTGGTGCACGCGGAAGTCGATGACGGCCAGGAGCGAGGCGACCAGTCCGATCGCCCCCACCGGGGCGTGGCCGACGAGGCCGATGCCCACCAAATGCGGGTCGGGTCGACCGCGTTCATCGGCGCGGATCTCGGTAGCCAACGCCCCGAGCGCGGCGGTGACGCCGAGCCCGGCGGATCGGTGCTCGGCGTAGGTGGCGCCGAGGTCGCCCGCGTGGGCGACCTGGGACTGCTCGGGCCCGTACCAGACAGCGACGATGCCGCCCGTGCCTTTCGGCATGCAATCTGCGAGGGACTGGCGAAGCCCGGCGTTGATCTCTTCGTGCACTTCGGGATCGAGCATGTCAGGCCACCTCGTCCTGCTCGTCGCCTTCGCCGGTCGGTTCGCTTGGCGCGTGCGGTGCGCGCTCGTCCCCTCCCAACGTGGTGGGCATGAGCGCATGAGCGCCGATGCCGGTCCACACCAGTTCGGCCAGGACCCGCGCGGCGGGCTGCTCGCGCCGCCCTTCATAGGCGACGTTGACCGCGGCACACACGGTGGCCAGGTCGCCCGCCCGCCAGGCGGCGAGCCTGGCCAGGGTCGCGGCGATGGTGCGCGCGGGTCCGGTGGTGTGCCGGGTGATCTGGCACCACAGCCCAGTCCGGTTGCGGGCCGACGGTGTGGCGAGGATCCACTCGATCGCACTCTCCTGCAAGGAGGGTGAGGCCTCCAGGGCCCGGCCGAGATTGACCGCTTCGGCCACGGTGACCGGCCCGAGGGAATCGAGGCAGCCGATCGTGCTCGCCCGGTCCTCGGCTGTCAAACGCCCGGCGTCGGCCGGGGCAGCGTGGCCGCGCAGGCGGGCCAGGATGCCTTCGAGCGCCAGGGCCTCGTCGTCGTCGGAGGCGGGGCCGAGACCGAGTGCGGCGGCCTCGAGCGTGGCGGCGCACTTGGCTTTCACCGCGAGGGCGGTCAGGTTCGCCCACAGCGGGTCGAGGGCCGGGACTCCTCGGAGCAGGTAGTGGTCAGTCTGGTTGACGTGGTCGTCAACGTGGCCCCATTCGGTCCCGTCGGCGGTGACGGCGACCAGGCCCCAGCCCGCGCTCCACTTCGGGGTGTCGCGGAAGTCGAGGAGGCCGGAGGCCGCGGCGGCGACGTTGGTCAGGTCGGCGCTGGAGCCGACCAGCCACAGCCACGTGGCCGGGACTGCGTCGAGTTCGGCCTCGAACCGGTCGGGACCTTCCGCGTCCTCGAGGTCGGCGAGCGACCAGACCGAGAAGTGGACGGGCCCTTTCGGTCCGGTCGCGATCGCGATGAACTCCTCGGACAGCGTGCGACCGAGGAAGGACGGGATGAGACCGGCGACGGTCCCCGGTTCGAGGGAGGCGAAAGCACCCACGCTCTTGTAAACTGGCAGGTTCACTGCACTTTCCTTTCGATGGTTGTGGTGGGTGCGACCAAGACCAAGACGTCGAAATCTGCTTGGCCGCACCGTTGTTCTTCGGAACAGGGCGGGCGTCGCTTATGCGGCGCCCGCCGTTCGCGTCACGTCCGTGGTGAACCCCAGGTAGGGGTGGAGCATGAGGCGAACAAGGTGGTTGTGTGCCCGATAGAGGGCGGTCGGGGAGAGCCATTCGTTGGCCCTCCAGTACTCGGCGAGCGGCGCGAGACCGACGGCGACCTTTCCGCGTCCGGCCAGGTCAGGCTGGAACACACAGCCGATGCCCAGGTTGATCTCCTCGCCCGCCTCCGGTGTGGTCGGTGCGAGCTGGCGAACCGGATCAGATCGCAGCAGGGCCCCTCGGACTTGCAGGACCGTGGCGGTCATCCGTGCCAGCGCGCCGATCGGCACGTTTGGGAACGTGGCGTACTGGCCGTCGCCGAGGTCGAGACCGACCGATCCCCAGCGGCCGAGCAGTCGCTCTTCGGGCGGCCAGGTGAGGACGCCTTCGCCGAGGACGAGCGGTGCGGTGAGTTCAGGCATCTGCGGCCTCCGCCCGGGTGCCCGGTCCAGTGGCGGCGACAGCTGGCGCTGCTTCGCAGGCGCAGCCGGGGCCATGCAGCTCCAGCCTGACCACGCGGCCGAGCGCCTCCACGGTTTCCGGGTGCAAGCCGTACTGTCCGGTCCCGTCGCAGGGCGCGCAGCCGACGAGGTCAGCCGGTCCCCTCCGTCCGGGGATCGGCGTGTTCGCGCCGATGCGACCCGCGGCCAGGACCAGGGCTGCGTGACCGGGGACGCAGGTGGCCAACGGGAGGCCGCCTGTCAAGGTGCCGGTCGTATCGCCGAGGACGGCGAGGAGTTGCCCGGTTTCGCCGACGGGGACGGCGGCGAGCGTGCGGCGCTGGCCGGTGATCGGCGAGACGACGCCGACCATGCCGCCGAGGCGGTCGTCGGTGCCCGGCAGGTGCGGGTGGTATTCGATGAGGCGCCCTTCAGCGAGGGCGTGTTTGGTTACAGCCATGCGGTGTTGCCCTTTCGGTTGCGGATGGTCTGGTCAGTCGCCGGGTTCGGCGTCTGGCTGGTGTCGGAGTTCGAGCCGGACCGGTTTCCCCTCGACCGCGTCGAGCCCGGCGGCATTGAGCCAGGGGCCGTCGCCGTTGTGCTCGGGTTGGACGGTGGCGGCGTCGAGTGGCGCGTCACCGTGGCTCGCGAAGAGCAGGGCTCCGCCGGCGGCGAGCTGGTGATCGGTCTCGATGGTGGTGCGGCGCACCAGGACGTGGCCGCAGCGGCGATAGCGCTCGCCGATGCGGTGGTGCAGGTGGACGGCGACCAACGCGACCGGTTCCTCGGGCAGGCCCTTGGCGCGCAGCGGGACCGGTCCGCCCTCAACCATGAGCTGGACGGCCAGCACCGGCCCTCGGACGGTCGGGACCGTGAGAGTCCGCAGGATGCCCTCGCCGAGGACGATGGCAATCGGCCCACTCATGGCGCCCCCAGGTCGCAGTCGCCGGGTGTGGCGAGGAAGCCGCAGGTGCATGCGGGCCACGCGATGTGGACTTCCAGGAGCACCCGCCTGCCCAGCAGGCGGCCGACGGAGGGGACGAACAGCCAGTCGGTCAACCGGCCGTTCGCCGGTCGGACGCCTACCCCGGTGGACTCGCAACCTCTGGCGCTCGCCTTCTCGGTGAAGACCGCGCCCACGCCGAGCAGTTCACGTTTGAGCGGCAGCGTGATGCCGTCGGTATCCGGCAGGAGTGCCGCCGTCAGTGCGCCTGCGGCCCCGGCGGGGACGCCGCGGATCGGGAGTGGAATGCCGTCGGTATCGGCCAGGCACACCGTCCCCCAGCGGCGCGAGTGGCGCTCGGCCTCGGGTAGGGCCAGGAAGCCCTCCCCGACACCGTGCGCCGATTCGTCTTCCATAGTGGATTCCTTTCTCTCGTGGGTTGGGGGCGGTGCCGCCGCGCCGCCGGAGGCTCCGGCTGGGCGCGGCGGCACCGCTTGGGAATCGGGTTCATGCACCGCGAGCGGGCCTTTAGGCCAGGTCGCGGATGCGGTAGGTGAGCGGCGTGACGCCGTCCTCCTCAACCAGCAGGGGCCGCTTGTCGGCCTCGGTCGGGTCCGCCTTGGTGAACTGGTCGGCCATCAGCTGGCGCAGCGCACCGTCGCAATTCCGGGAGACCTGGTCGCCGTGCTCGGCGCGGAGTTCGCGCTTGAGCTGCCCAGGCGTGACCTGTTCGCCCGCGTTCTCCTCCCGGGTCAGCCATTCCTTCGCGAGGCGCTTGAGGCCCCCGGCGGGGAGCTTCCGCGATCCGTCGGATCGCAGGTCGCCGCCTCGCTTGCGGGGCTTGGTGACGCCGGGGATGGCGGCCGAGTGCCCGCAGGTGGGGCAGGTGACCCGGTCGGGCGCGGCGGACATGGAGACTCCGCGGGCGGCGCGCATGAACGACTCGGTGTCCACGTCCTGGCGTCCCAGCCAGGTGCAGTCCTCGTCGGTGGGCGCGAACGGCTTCGAGCAGACCGCCAGCCCGCTGGCAGCCAGGGCCCGGAGGGCGGTGAGCACTTCGCGGGTGCCCATCGGCATGTACGCAGCCTCTGCGACCTGCCTGGTCGTCAACGGACCGGTCGCGTCAGCCAGAGCACGGGCCATGTACATGACCATCGGGTCGTGCTCGAGCGGCACCGGCTGGATACTCACCCCGGCGGCGTCAGTGGATGAGACCTCGGAATCCCCGTCCTCGTTCTCTTCCCCAGCCTCGTCGCCGGACTCGCGGTCCTGCTCCACGCCGTCGGGCACGGGCGTCGCCTCGCCCTCCGAAGCTGCCGTTTCGGCCACCGCATTGGACGCTGGGTCGTCGTCAACCTCGGCAGCCTGCTCGGTCACTTCCGCTTCGTCTTCGTGCTGGCTTGCGAGTTCGGCCTCGCTGGCTTCGGGATCGGCCACTTCGGTGACCGGGCTGTTCTCCTCGTCTTCGCCCTGGTCCTCGTCGGCGGTTTCGGCGACCGGGTCGCTCGCGTCGGACGCCTCCGCTTCCGGCTCCGTCGCGGGCTCCAGGTCGGTTTCACCGCCCTCTTCGGCCGCTCCTTCCTCAGCGGGTGACGCATCCTCGGGGGCCGGGGCGTCCTGGTCGGGTTCAGGGCGCTGGGCCCAGGCCCACCGGTCGGTGCCTTCGGTGTTGTCGATGACGACCGCCTTCGAGTCGACCAGGGTCGCGAGGACGCGCCCGGTCATCTGGGCTGACAGGCCCGTTGCAGTCTGGATCTTGGCGCGGGTGCAGGGGCCGGGGTTGTCGTAGAGGAACGCGGCGATCTTCTGCATCGCCTGTTCGGTTTTCGATGCCATTGCATCTGTCCTTTCAGGATTTCTTTCGTGTGCATGACAATGGCTCGACTCCCGGAGGAAGTCGAGCCTCGATCAGTGCCGCTACCAGCGCTTTCGGCACCGGGCGGTGGTGTTGGGTTGGACGGTCGTGCTGGTGGTCGTCTCCTTCCTCTTCGCCGGGGGTGGGGCTACTGGGGTGGGCGGCCGAAGTAGACGCGTTCGGCGCCCTGGATCGGGGTGTGCTCGGGGCCGCGCAGGTGCTGGTCGATCCAGACCAGACGCCGCTGGGAATGGTTCGGTCCGCAAGCTTGGTGTCGCCAATGGCCGCGGACGATCACCCGGTGCTGCAAGGTGCGGCCGGGTTCCTCGCCCTCTTCGCGCGGCACGGTGGCGGGGCGGACCCTGAGGTCGACGACGCGGATGCCGGTGTCGGGGACCGGTGCGGCGGCTCGGGCGGCGGCACGGGCCACGTTGCGGGGGATCAGAGCGCGTGTGGTGTGGGCGATGCCCGGGGAGTGGGCGAACGTGATCGCGCAGCGCAGCAGCATCCCCCAGGTCGCGAACGCTTTCGCGTGGTGGGCCATTTCGAGGCCGCACAGTCGCCAGGGCGTACTGCGTTCGCGCAGTGCCGCTTCGCCTTTGCGGTAGTGCTCGACGTTGACAGCGGCGGCGATCTGGCCTTGCACGTGGGCGAGAAGATCGGATCTGAGGGTGTAGGTCAGCAGACTGGTCTGGAGGGGCGGGGCGGTCGGGTTGTCCTTGTTGGCGAAGGTGAGCCCGGCCATTGGCAGCATGACGGAGCTGAGTCGACCGCCTTCGCCGTTGGGGTGGCGGACCGGTTCGGTGAAGGCGAAGACCGCGCCGGGTGGCAGCGGGTCGAGGTCGAGGTGTTCACCGGGGCCGAGCTGGGTCATGGCCTGGCGGGCGCAGTCGGCGAGGGCGGGGGTGAACAGGTACATGTCGGCGGCGATGAGCATATTGCGCTGCTCTTCGCACAGCCACCGGCCGTCACTGGCGAGGTCGTCGATATTGAGTCCGGTGACATCGGCGAGGAACTTCGTGTTCTCGAAGACCAGGGCCGGGTCGGACCGGCTCCACTGGTCGATCATGGCGGCCCGCTGCCGCACGAACTCGATAGGCGTGAACATCATTGGCGTCCTTTCGGATTGGGGAAAGAAGAAAGGGGGTGGCGGTGTGGAGGCCGCGCAGGGGCGGGGACGCCCGACTGGGCGTCCCCGCGTTCGCATCGGCGCGCGCTAGGCGGCTCCGGCCGCAGCGGTCACCGGCACGCCCAGGTCCTCGACTTGGGAGATGAGGGTGGTCTGGCCGTAGACGGCGGCGAGCGCGTAGGCGCCGTCGCGGGATTGGGCGACGGCGTCGTCGGCGGCGCTGCCGATCGCCTTGGGCCAGCAGTCGCCGATGAAGGCGGCGATGCCGTCCGCGAAGTCGGCGAGCGCGAGCTGCCCTTCGACGCAGGCGACCAGCAGGGCCTCCCACTCGTAGTTGCACTCGGCGCCCTCGGACGCCTTCAGGGCAGCCAGGCCCTCGCGGAAGAGCGCAATCGCCGCGAAGACCCGCTGGGACTCCTCGGCTTCGATCGCGTCGTAGTCGACGACCGCGTTGATGGTGTTGGTGGTGTCGGTCATGGACCGGCTCCTTTCCTGTTGGTGTGGTGGCGAAATGCGCCCCGTATGGAGCGGGACGTGTGCCGTCCGCGCGTGCGCGCGGGCGGCGATCCGGGCCCGGTCGGCGGGCCCGGGGACATGACAGCCGGACTGCGGCGCTTCGCCAAGCGCGCGGCAGTGGCCTCGGATCGCGGCAGTCCGGCGGGTCGGTCAGCGGTCGGCGTAGAGTCCGGCTTCGGCGAGGACTGTGGCGATCTCGCCGACAGCGATGTACCGGGCCAGGCACGGCTCGGCGCAGCCAGCGATGAAGTTTCGGCCGCATTCGGGGCAGGGCCGGGCGGGGTCGCCGGGGCGCAGGACCAGGTGGACGGCCCTGGCTGCGAGGGCTTCTTCGGCCCCGTGGCCGTAGAAGACGCACACCCCCGCGTCGGTGCCGGAGTCGCGGCCGGGGGCGACGGCTCGGATCTGGGCCCAGGGCCAGGCGAACACGTCACCGGCGCGCAGCTCGGCGGCCTGGCGCATGCCGAGGCCCGAGCCGGGGCCGAAACGTTCCAGCAGGCCCCGCAACCCCGGTCCGGGACCGTTGCCGGTGGTGTCGGCCAGGGCCGCTTCGAGACCGGTGATCTGCGCGAGCAGCTGGCGCTCCCGCTCGGCGAAGTACGCCTCCCACGCGCACGGCTCGTACGTGTAGCCCTGGGGCGGTGCATCGCCTGACGCGCAGTCAGGCTCGGCGCAGCGGCGCTCGGCCGGGTCGGGTTGCGGCGCTTTGGCAGTGTTGTCGGACATGTCTGGTGGTCCCTTCGTTTCGTGGTGGCACATGGCAACGGCCGCAACCGGGTCGGTTGCGGCCGTCAACTGGCAGGGCTGGCGAAGCCAGCCGGTTATGCGAGCGGTGCGGACTCGAAGGTCCAGCCGGGGAAGAAGAGGACGATGTCGGTCCCGAAGGTGTCCCACTGGGTGTCGGCGACGAGGTCTTCGAGGATGCAGTCGTCCTCCTGTTCGGCGAGGCAGCCGAGTTCGAAGAGGAGCACCGCCAGTGCCGGAAAGTCCCGGTGACGGCGATGCAGTTCTTGCGGAACACCCGGCGCTCGGGATAGGCGGCCTCGATCGCCGAGCTGTGGCCCGGATCGAAGCTCTCCAACGCAAGCTCGAATAGTTCGCGGTCGATCGTGTACATCACCGGTCTTCCTTCGACCCGATGAACTGGTCGGGGCGCGGTCCTTCGAGCGAGGCCAAGTCCCGCAATCCGTCGTGCAGGTGCCACAGGTCGTCGGCGGTGACGTCAGCGCTCGCCATGAGCCGGTGGAGCAGGATGGTCTCGGCGCCGGGCCTGTCCAGGTCAAGCGGAAAGGACTGGTCGGTCTCGTTGGCAAGGGCCGCGATGACGCGTCGAGTGCGGTCGAGTTCGGCTGCGGCGGTGCGGGTGATGAGCCAGGGGCTCAGGTCTCTTGCGGTGGTGTCGCGGCCGAGGAGCTCTCCTGCTTTAACGCCGGCGGGCAGGGTTGCGACGACTCCAACGAACACTCCGAAGAGCCACAGGATCGTCGGATCGATGGCGTGCATGGTTGACCTTCTTTCTCGTGATGGCATCCGTGGCCCGAATCGGGCCACGGATGGGGAAGGGGACCGCGCAGGTTCGCGGTTCCCGTCGGTGTGTCGATAGGAGGTTCAGGCCGCGTCGTCGAGGACGGTGCGGGCGCAGAACAGCAGGTCGGCCAGGGCTCCGCGGGCGTCGTGCCGCTCGGAAAGGGCCCGTTCGGCGGTCTCACCGAGGAGCTCCAACCGGGAGGGGTGGAGGTAGCCGCAGGCCGCGAGAGCCTCCTCGGCGGCTTCGAGCTGTCGGGCCTGCTCGGGCAGCGGCGATCCGTAGGTGTCCTTAGCGGCCTGGTAGCAGCCGATCGCCTCGCAAGCGGCGGTATCGGCCGCGCGCAGCCGGTCGGCGGCGGCGCGCAACTGGTCGGGCAGGTACCCGTCGATCGCCGGGAGGCGCTGGAGCAGGATCTCCCAGTCGGTCTCGCAGATGGCCTGGGCCATCCGGGTGGTGTGCTGGTCCTGGAGCGGTGCGGTGGCGGTGTGGGTGTACATGGTCGTTTCCCTTTCATTGGTGCGGAATGGAAAAGCGGCGCACCCGGTCGGGTACGCCGCGAGAAGACGTTGCAGGTGTTCGTGCCTCAGCACGGGCCGGACCAGCAGGCTCGGCTCGGTGCCGCGGCCGCTTCGGCTTCGAGAGCGGCGTAGGCGGGCAGGTGGGGCCGGTTGCCGGTCACCAGCGCCCGGTAGCGCTCTAGGGGGATGAGCACGTCGTCGGCGTCCCACCACAGTGGGCCGGCGGTGTCCAGGCGCGCGCTCGCCTCGGCGCCGCCGTCGTGCCGCTCGTAGACGACCGCGCCGCCGGTGGCCGTGGCGACATACGCGCGCATCACGCCGCGCCCGGTCGGGCCCTGTCCGCGGGTGAGCAGTCCGATGCCGGCCAAGTACTGGGGCTCGCCCCAGGCGAGGTCGGCGATGCGGGCCTCGAAGGCGGCCGCGGCCTCCAGCCATCCCGCGCCGAGCGCGTGCTCGGTCGACGTGGTCTCGGCCGCATCGAGGCGGGCGTGGAGGGCGGTCGTGGCCCCTGCCAGGACGGTGACGGTGATGCGGCCGCCGGCGGTCTCCCAGCAGGCGATGATCCACGGGACGCGGCGGGCGGGGTCGCTGGTGTCGAGGCGGTCGCGGGCGGGTCCGGCCCAGGTACGGAGCGCTGCTTTGAGGGTCTGGGTGTGCATGGCGATGCTGCCTTCCTTCAGGTGCCCGGTGTCCGGGCATGCGAAAAAAGGGGCGGTGTCTTCCGGCACCGCCCCTCGGGGGAGCGTTCGGTGTTGTCGTGGAACGGGAGGGCGCTGCCCGGTAGCACTGCTCCTGGGCAGGGGTGTCGGGATCAGGAAGCTGCGGTGGTCACCCTGCGGGCGTCGAACAGCAAGGCGCTCGCGGCGCTGCGAGCCTCGTTCCATTCGGTCAGGGCCTGGTGGGCGTCCAGACCGAGGGGAATGGTGACAACAGGGCTGTAATAGCCGAGGTGGTGGAGCTGCATGGGGTTGCGGGTGAACCCGGCCAGGTACCGCTTGTAGGAGTCGGTGAGCCGCTGCTCGGCGGGACGGGTCTGTTCGATCGCTGCGGCGGCGGCCCGGTCGGCATCGCGCAGGCGGTCGGCGGCAGCGCGGAGGCGGTCGTGCAGATCGGTGTCACGAACGGCGAGGCAATCGAGCAGCTGCGCCCAGTCGAAGACCTCGAAAACGGCTTCCATCATTCGCTCGTGACGCCACGCCTGTGAGGTGATATTGCTGGTGGTCATGACCTTGGGTCCTTTCGATCGGCCCCAGGAGCGGGGCACGGGAAAGGGCGGTGCCGGAAGGCACCGCCCTGTGGCAGATGTTCGGAGTGGTCATCGAAGCGGGTGCCGAGCGCGAGTGGGCCCGGTCCGCGCCCGTGCAGCCGTAGCGGCTACTTGCCGCCTGCGGCGGTGGAGGTTTTCGGCGACCCGAGGGGTCGCCAGGTCCAGGCGAGGAGGCGTCCGCACCAGCGGATGGCACGGGTTGTGGGGGCCCACGCGCGGCGGTTGTGCGGGACCTTCCGGCAGGCCCGGCACCGGCAGACGGCCGAGTGGAGCGCGGACAGGTTCACCGCCTGGACCCGGTCGCACGCCGCGATCGGCAGCCGCGCATGCTCGTCGAGTTCGACCAGGACCACCGTGCCGAAACGGGTGCGCTGGACGCCTTTGACAGTGGCGGTGTAGTAGTACGGGCTGCGGTACTGGAAGTGGCCGCGGACGGCGGCCGGGAGCGTGAAGACGGGCCGGAACTTGCACCGGTCGCCAGCGTCCCAGTCGTGCATGGGCATAGCGGGTTCTCCTTACCGGAATCGGCCGTGTCAGGGCACGGCGAAGCCCACGCACCAGGGGGCGCGCGGGGTTGAGCGGGGAGGGCGCGCCCGGATCAGGGCACGACGGTGCCGCGACACCGGAATCGGTGGTCGCGGATGGCGGGTTCGAGTCGCGGGGTCCGCTTCGCTGCGGTGCTTCCGGTTCCGACCAGTGGCCTGGTGGGAGGTCCGGGAGTAGTCCGGAGCGGGCAGGCGGGCCTGCGGCTCGATATGTGGTTGGTGAAGTGAAAACACAGGGGTATTACCGGGAGTGGGTGCGGATGCGCGGAGGGTGGGCGCGGGGTGGGCCCCACCCCGCGCCCACCCTCCGCGCCGCAGCGGCATCGCCCGGCCGCGCGCTGCACCTTGCGTCGGTGCCCGGGTGGGGCCTGGTGCGGTGCGGGTGGCGGTGGTCGGCGGTGTGGGTGGAGTGCGGCCGTCGTCGACGCGTGGCAGTGAGGTGGGGCGGGTGCTGCGCGGCTGTGTATGGCTGGTCAGGCCGCTGGAGGAAGGAAGCGGACGAGGGATCGGCGGGCCGAGCGGGGCGGGGACGCCGGGCCGGTGAGGGGCCCGGTTTTTTCGCGGGCCCGGGAGACATGACTATGTCGTCGGGTTCAGGGTGGGAGCCGGAATCGGCCCACACGCTGCGCGGACGGCGCCGCTGGCGTTCACGGGCGCTGATGGGGACGCTGGAGGGGCGATGCTGATGGGCCCATGCTGATGGGTTGATGCTGATGGGGTAAAAACATCCGAATATCGACCGTCTTGTCCGATAGTGGTGCGGTGAGGTCGAGCAGGTTGCAGGGCCCGGCCCGGGAAGCGAGCACCTGCCAGTGCGGCTCGGTCAGCAGGTGGGTCGCACTCGCCCAGTCTCCCCGCCAAGGGGGAACCAGGGGGTGGGGGCCTACCGCGACGGTCAAGTCCCCGGTGTCGGTCACGAGGTGGGCGAGGGAGCGGGCCCGAGCGGGAGTCGATACGGCAATGAGGACTTTCCGGTTGTAGGGCAGCAGGGGCGAGCGCCGGTGGTGGTAGGCGTCGATTTTGGCGGTGAGCCGGGCGAGCGTTTCGGTGCCGGTGTCGTGCTCGTACCAGGCGGTCAGGCGCCGCCAGTCCGAAGTTTCGAGGGTGAAGGCGGCGTCGGGGCGCAGTCCCTGGAATTCGTGGCTGGCCTCGGTCTCGGAGAGCCACTCGGTGATCCGGGCGTTCCCTGACCGGTGGCAGGCGAGGTGGAGTGCGGCGACGGCCTCGACCGTGCCGTGGTCGTGGGCTCTGTTGGGGGAGAGGAACTTCCGTTGGACCTCCCATTCGGCATTGGCCCGGGACGGCGGCCTCGTGTCGCCGCGGAGGGCGCGGATGGCCTGCCCTATCCAGTCGAGGGTGTAACGCCAGGCCCCCGATCCATCAAGGCGGGTTCGAGCGAGGACCCCCATCCCGGTCAAGGCCCCGAGCCGCAGGTGCGCGGCGCTCGGTGAGGGGAACCAGACCGCACCGATCTGGGTGGTGGTCATGACCCCGAACCGATCGAGTGCGTCGATGATCTGGAAGTCTCGCTCGGTCAGGCGCGGGGCCAGGCCTGACAGGGCGGCGGCTGCGGTGGTACGGCGCGGTCCGGCGTTCACATGGCCCCCTGGTAACGGAACGCGGGGTAGCGCGAGGCACCGATCGCAACGGTCTCGCTGTGTCCGCGCGGCTCGGGCGCGGGGAACGTTCGGAGGGTGCATGCAGGCTGTTCGATACCGCCGGAGACCAGGCGGGCGGCAGCGGTGAACCCGCCGAGGTGGGCCAGGTCGTGCTCGGTCAAGTTCGGCGCGGTGTGGTCGGACAGGCGGCGCGCGTCCTCGGGCGAGATGGTGAAGAACACCTTGTTGCGGCAGTTCGCCGAGATCGCGGCCTCCAGTTCACGATCGAGCTGCCCGAGGTGCTGGTGGGCCAGAACCGTACCCAGGCGCAGGGCGCGGGCTTCGGCGAGGACGTCGCCGACCGTGTCGGGAAGGTTCATGAAGTTCTGGCACTCGTCGACGTACATGACGCAATCGCGGCGGCGGTCCTCAGGTGTGCCTTGGCGGGCCAGGACGGTCTGCCAGACCCGGGCGAACAAGATACTGCCGACGAGTTTCGCCGTGTCCTCGCCGAGCGTGCCTTTCGGCAGCCGCGCCAAGATGATCCCGGCGTTGTCGAGGGCCGCACCGAGGTCGATGCTCGCCGCGGCCGGCGGGGCGCCGATGGTCTCGCGCACGAACGCCCTGCCCAGCACCGACCGGAGCCGGGCCAGGACCGGCCCGACGGCGGGCGCGGCCGTCGAGGCCGGGAGCGAGTCGAACCAGGCCCAGAACTGGCGCAGGTTGTCATCGGCCATGTTCACCGTCCAGCGCGACCGCAGGTGCTTGTTGGTCAACAGGATCGGGAGCGCGGTGAGCCCGGCGAGATCGGCCATATCCCTCGCCTCGTCCGCGGTTCGCGCCTCGGACGCCTTGTCACTCAGATACACCTGCGTCCTGAGGCTTTGCTGCAAAATGTCGTTGGCCCTGGGCCCCCAGTGCCGCTCCCACAAGCGATGGCAGATGCCGACGAGGTGGTCGATGGCCACTTCGGGATCGGTACCGGGCGCGATCGGCGGGAGCCCGGGACGCGGGTTGGTCCCACTGGTGCGGTCGGGGTCGATCAGGACCAGGCGCCCCGCGGTCTCGGCGGGGTCGAGGCGGTCGAGCAGGTCGTTCACCAAGTCGCCCTTCGGGTCGATCAAGACCACGCTCCGCTTGTCGCGGATGTCGGCCAACAGCATGTTGAGCAGCAAAGTGCTCTTGCCGGACCCGGTGGAGCCGATGACGTGCGTGTGCTGGCGGCCATCGGCGGTGGCCAGGCCGATCCGCTGCCCGCCGAAGGCCTCACCGAGGGTCTTGACCCCGCGGCCGCCGCCCAGCAGCGCCGCCACGGGCGCGACCGGGCGGGCCCCGGCCCGGGCGAGCGCGGGCATGACTTCGTCGGAGGGGACGTGGGCGCAGACGGCGAGCTCGTCGGCGCTGACCAGCAACCCGCCGCCGCCGGCCCAGCCGTTCACGGCCCCGGCGATGCGGCGCGTCTTTCGCCTGCGCCAGGCCCCACCCAGGACTGCGGCGGTCCCGGCGGCGACGTCCCGGGCGCGGGCGACCGCTGCCGGTTTCCCGGCCGTGGTGGCGACCGCGTAGCGGACCTGCATGGTCCACAGCGCCCCGGTGGCGAGCCGCTCATTCACGGCCTTGCGGTGCACGGTGATTCGGGCCGACTCGACTGGTTTGCCCTTCCCTGTCGGGTGGTGCCCGGCCCCGGGAGTCACCAGGTCGAGGACCTCCCCGATCAACGAACCACCCGCCTTCGGCCCGGCGGCGGTCTTCGCCGCCTGCCGCACGCTCCTGCCGAACGCGGGCCGCGCGACGACCTGGACGATCGCGGTATCGCTTTGGCGGCCAGCGGCTCCCGCGGCGACCAGGCCCCGCAGGACCTCCCCGGCCGCAGCATCCGCAACGGGAGGCAGGCCGGGCGCGTGCTTTGCGGGGGCGAACACGCCACCCTCGATCGTGACGTTCTCCCCGACCGGCAGGGGCGGTTCGGCGTCGGTGATCGTGTAGGCCGCGCCGGGCCAGGCGGCGTCGAGCGCGTGCGTGACCTGGCTGGTCGCGATCGTGCCGGGCACCCACACCCGCACCGAGAGCGCGGACCCGGTGAAGGCGTACTCCCAGATCAGGTGCTCCTGGCCCGACCACCAGCGCCGCCACCGGCCGTGCTGGATCGCCAGCAGCTGCCGCCAAGCGAGCACCGCCGCTTTCGGGTCGACCTCGGGTGGGGCCTCGATCGCGATGTACTTGCCCCCCTCGCGCCACTGGGCGGCCGCGGCCCGGCGGGCACTGGCGCGCGGGATCGCAACCGACAACACCAGGGCCGCAATGATGACTCCAGATGAGATCAACATCGGCAGCGATACTTCAAGCCCTGCAAAGGGATCAGGCAGCCAAGAAATCACAGACTCACACCTTTCGATTGGAATGCCGCGACGGGTTCGAGCGCGGTGTCAAAGCTTGGGGCGTGCGAACGATGGATTTCGAGATGCAAATGGGGACCTGAGGAGCGCCCGGAGGACCCGACGAAGCCGAGGACATCGCCCGCGGCGACCTGGTCGCCGACGCTGACTTCGGGGCGCTTCCCCATGTGGCAGTAACGGGTGAGCAAGCCCTCGGCGTGGGCGATCTCGACGTACCAGCCGCACCCCATGACGCTCGGGGAACCGTCCACATCGCAGGAGAGCTGCCGCCCAGCTTCGGTGTGCGCGTTGCAGGTGACCTTGACGACCTCCCCGGCCGAGGCGGCGAGGATCGCAGTTCCCCTGGGTGCGCCGAGGTCGACGCCGTTGTGGGTCGGCGGTTGAGAGGTACGCCAGCCCGAGACGACGCCGTATCCATCGACGGGATGGATCCACTCGCCTGAGCAGTCCGCGCCACCGCCGATCAGCGCGGCGGCAGCACGAGCGCCGTCCTCGTGTTTCGCGTACGCATCGGGATAGGCGGAGACCTGGACGCGTTGGGCGGCGACGGTAACCGGCAGGTCCTCCCAGCCGTCGATCCGCTCCAACTTGTCGAAGAACAAGTTCGCGGACCCGGCCGGGTCCATAAGCACCGCAGTCGCACCCCAGCTCTGGCGTTGCTGGAAGATCCCGACCGAGTCGTGATCGGATCCTTCGCCGTCGTGCGGGAAGTCATAGGAGTCGGGCACGTTCGGGTTCGCCAAGACCCGGATCCCGGACTCCTGCATCGCGGTCGCCAGAGCGACCACGACCGCCTGCTCGGACAGTCCGCGCCCTGAGGCGGTCTCCCAGATCGTGACGGCATGGCCCGCTTGCGCTTCCTCGTAGCCTTCGCCGAGGGCGGTGGCGACGGCCCCCAGGTCGGTCCCGTCTGCGCTGCAGGAGCCGCCGACGCCGATCGCGAGATGCCCGCCGCGCTGGGCGGCACCGACGGTGACGACCAGGCACCCGGCCATGACCGCGGCGAGAGCGAAGCCGATGAGCAGCAGCCGCTTCATGACCGTCCTTCCGTCCCTGCCGCGTCGAGACCGGTCAGACACAGCCGGTGCTCCTGGTCCGAGGCGAGGGCGCGGAATGCCAGGTGATGGCCGCCGCCCAGGAGCAGGCCCTCGCCGCGGCGGGCCGAGGCGATCAATGCCGCCTCGGCGGCGGTCAGGCGGAACGCGCCGGTGACGGCGTCGATGGCCTGCGGGGCCTGGCGCATGATGATCTGGGTCGCGGAGTTGTGGATGACGGTGCGGCCCAACTCGGTCGCGGTGACGTCCTCGGCGTCCTGGGTGACCACGGCGAGGCCGGTGTTGCGCTTCCGGGCCGATTTCGCGAGCCGTGAGAGCCAGGCCGCGCCTTGCCCGGTCTTGAGGGTCAGCCAGGCCTCGTCGACGACCACGAGCGTCCGCGGCCCGCCGGTGCGCAGGGACCGCCAGATCTGGTCGAGCGCCACCAGGGTGACCACCGGTGCGAGCTCGGTCGGGACTGCGGCCAGGTCCCACACCGCCAGCGGCGAGGTGCGCGCGCCCGAGCTGGCGCCCGAGTCGGTGGGGTCGGCGGCGAAGACGCTGCCCGGGCCCACCCACGGCGCGAGCCGGGCCGCGAGGTCGGCCCCGGCAGCGTCCGTATCGAGGACAGCGGCGACATCGCCCAACGTCGGGGCCGGACCGTCCCAGGTGAGGGGGTCGGCACTGATCCCGGCGGCCTCGTAGCAGGCGGCACTCGCCCGCTGCAACACGGCGGCCTCAGTTCCCGACAGCCGCTCCCCCAGGAGGGCCTCGACCACGGTGACGGCGAAGAGGCGGCGGCGGTCGACTTCGTCGGCCTCGCCTTCGAGCGGCATCGCGAGGGGGTTCAAGCGCGCCCCTGCCGTGCCGGGCCGGTGCACTTTCCCGCCCACGTGGGCGGCGAGTTCCAGGTACTCGGATTCGGGGTCGACGATGATCACGCGGACGCCCTGGTAGAGCTGTCGGAGGATCTCCGTCTTGGTCAGGTAGGACTTGCCCGCCCCGGACCGGGCAATGAGCACCGAGTTGTGGTTGTCGACCACGTTCGTGTCCCACCGGTCCCACAGCACGGGCGAGCCCGAATACAGGTTGAGGCCATAGAGGACGGCGCTGGGGCTGACGGGCCCGGACCGGTCCGCCGAAGCGAACGGGAACGCTGCTGAGGCGCTCGCGGTGTCCATGGTGCGGGTAGCTGCGACTGGGTCGGTCCCGAACGGGACGACCGCGATCGCCCCCGGCAGCTGCCGAGCCGTCGCCGGGCGGAGGTCGATCATGGCCGACGCCGCGCGGGAGCGGACCCTGGCGCATGCCAGGTCGAGTTCGGCGGGGGTCTGGGCGTGGACGGTGACGTAGACGGCCTGCTTGTGCAGTTGCGCGCGGCCTCGGGAGACCTGGGCGGCCAGGTCGGCCGCGTCCTCGGCGGCCGCTTCGACCTCGGGGTCCTCCAGCTGGCCGCGGGCAGAGGTGTAGCGGCGCTGGGACTCCAGGCGCGAGCGGCGCCGCTGCAACTGCATTGCCGCAACCGCTGCGGGCACACCGTCGAGGTGCAGCGCCAGACTGACGCGGGCGCCGGCCCCGGCCAGGTGCGCGAGCCATCCCCAGGACAAGGAAGCGGGATAGCCGGTCACCAGGAGTACGGCAGCCCAGGAGTCTCCGCACCGGTAGCGGCGCATTTCGAAGGAGGCGGTGTCGGGCCACAGATCGGCCTCCAGTACCCGGCCCCGGCGCGAACGCTTTGTGGGTCGAATGGTCATGACGTCCAGCTCCCGAATGCTTTGGTGGCGGTCCCGAACGGGTCGAGCCCGTACCGGATCCGCTCGGACAACTCGGATCGGGCGAGTCGGCGTGCGTCGGCGCCGATCTGGGCGCAGCACGCCTCGACCTGGGACGCGGCTCTGGAGGCGGCCTCGGCGTCCGGCCCGCAGGCGACGGCGGTGACCTCACGCTTCAGCAGCTCGTGCCCGCCGACGAGCGAAGCGAGCCAGGCCCGGTGGGTCTGCGCTGCGGCCTTGAGCGACGGATCCTCAAGTGCCCCGGCGCGCTCATCGAGGCCGGTCAGGTAGCCCGTGAGATCGACCGGGCGGTGGGTGACGCAGATCTGCAGGTGGCCTTCCAGGGTGTGGAGCAACCTGCCGAACGCCGCGCACAAGCTGGCCTGTTCGGCCTCGGAGCGCAGGTCGAAGTTCACGCACCCCACATCGAGCGCGACCGCGTACCCTGCCGCGCTGAGATTGATGACGCCGTCTGCGGCGACATCAGCGATCGGCGACGGGACCGGACGCACCCGGGACAGACGGCCCTTCCGGCCGGCCACGGCGGCCCCGGCCCCCGCGGCACCCGAGTCGGGCGCCCCGGCTGCGAGCGGGGCACGCGGGGCCCTCATAGCCGCCCACACAAGCCGGTCCAGAGTCGTGCCGTCCTTGCGCGCCAAGGCGAGCGCGAGCGCCGCCGCGGCCACCGGGGCACTGGCCAGCAGCAGGATCACCGGGTGGACGTGGCCGGCCAGGGCCTGCCACACCCCCCACAGCAGCGCCGCGGCCGGGGCGAGGACCGCAACCTGGCGGCCGGTCAGATTGAACAGAACCTTGTCGGGCAAATCGAGATCGGCCGGAACGTAGACGCCGCTCATGACCGCTCACCTCCAGTCGGTTTCGGTGCGGCACTGGGTTGAGGCGGCAGTTGATCGGGCCCGGCCCCGGCGGTGCGGACCGGCGAGGCAGGCGCGGCAGCCATGCGGGCCATTGCGGCCCTCGCCTTGCGGCGCAGTTCGGTCTGACGCTGCTGAGCCTCGGCACGGGCCTCGGCCTCGCGCTCGGCCTGCTCGCTCCCTTGCACCCAGTGATCCAGCTCGGCCTCGTTGCGACGTGAGCGCAGCGATTCAACCTCGTCGGGCCGGACTGTCACGGCTACCGGGTCCGGTGTCTTCGGCGGTAGGAGCGTCCCGTCCGGGACGGCCGTCAGCGGGTCCTTCGCCCAGTTGGTTCTTGTCGCGGCCGCCGTGGCGTCGTCCGAGGGCGCGGCGTCGTCCATCGGCGCGACCGGAGCCCCCAGTCGCGGGTTCGGCCGCGCGGGCGATCCCTCGCCGGGGCCGTACGGGGCGGCCTGGCCCCCGGCGGTCGGGGAGGCATCGACACTGACGGGCGAGGCGTCGCCGAGCGGCGAGAGGGGCCCGTCCGAAGGCGGGAGCGACCGAGTCGGTGACGGCGGCTGGGTCTGCCGGGTATCGACGTCGCTGCGGAATCCAGCCCAGTCGTTGAAACCCGCGGGCTCGGGCGGCAGGTCCGGATACTTGTCAGCCGGTCCATTCGGCTTCGGCTTCTTCTCGTCTTTCCTGGGGTCGCCCTTCGACCGGTTGCGGCCGCCCATCATGTCCATCGCCTTCGACATCACCAAGGCCTGAGCCAGACGGGACCCGGGAATCTGCAGCGGGCGGCCGCGAGCGATCCGGAATGCCTGCTGGTGGACTTTCCACATCATCCACACGATGACGAGGAGATACAGGTCGACGACCTGGATGTGGAAGAGGTGGCCCCAATAGAAGCCGTACGTCATTTTCACCCATACCCACACCAGTGCGGCCTGGCCGATCGAGGAGGCCATGCACGCGCCGAGCATCCGCCACCAAAGCGTCGCGGCCCATTCGGTCACCGGCAGTCCGTGGCACGCCAACGCGACCGGCGCGCACACCACCACGAAAAAGAAGGCGATGTTGCGGATGAACGCGGTGAAGATCAACACCAATAGACAAATGCTGGTGAGGAGAATCCACAGGATGTCGACCGTGACATTGGGCTTCTCGCAGGAGTCGGAGTCTTCGCCTTCCTCCTCAACGCAATCGAGGTAGTCCGCTTCGGCGTTCCACCACGCGTCGGGACCGAGTTTGCCCGGGAAGTCTTCAAGATGCGCGACACCGCTACCGCCCGCGTCGTGCGCAATGGTGCTGAATCCGTCGACAATGCTGTTGTTGACTTCCATGGCCTGCTGCACCAGCGTCGCCGACAACCCCGCCAAGAGGAGACCCGCAACGAGCCGGGGAGCAATTTCACGGATGGTGTACCTGGTTTGTATCGACTCGTGGGCCATGACAATGAAGCCGCCGACGACAATGACCAGCCCGTAACCGACATAAGCCAGTGCCAAGAACTCTGTTGCGAGGGGCTGGCCCGTAACCCAGGACAGATTCGAGAGATGGATCCAATCCATCTCCACCAGGAAACTGATCAACCCGCTGCGGATGTCCGCAAAGACGCCCTGCCAAAACTCAAGGAAACCCTCGAGCGCTTCAACCAGCCAGTCAGGCATGCTCAAACACCGCCCTGTTAGTTGAGGGAGCCGTCACGTCAATGCCGTGCTCGGCTCGCGAAGAAAGACGTTCGATCCGGGACGGACAACTGCGAGGAAACGCCATGCCTCGGCGGCGCGAGAACGTGCCAGACCGGTCGTGGCGAATGCGTGGGGGAAAGGCGGCTCGGCTACTCATAGGTCAAGATCCCTTTCAAGATCTCGACGAACGGAATCGCGAGCAAAACGATCGCGAAGCCGATAGCGGCTGCCCTGAGCGCCGTCTTTGCCTTCTCAGTCTCGGCAGGGTCGCTGGCGAGCAGATACCGTAGGCCGGCGACGGTCAGCATGACCGCCACGACAGTCCCGGCGATGCCGACGACCCACAGCCGGAGGTTGTCCAGCACCGCGACGATGTCGACGGTGTCCGCCCACGCCGCGCCCGGTGTCGCGAGCACCAGCACGGTGACGCCCGCGAGGGCCGCCGCAACCGGCGGCAGCCACAGGGCCAGGCGACGCCTGCGTTCGTGATGAGCCGTTTCCACGTCCCGCACCCCCTGGCGCGATGAGCCGATGGGTCGGCCCGGGGGTAAGACCGGGCCGACCGGGCTCCCGCGCCTGCGGGGTCGGTGCCGGAGAGACACCACCTCCCTCAAGGTCGGATGCGAACAGGAACGCCTGGACCGCACCCGCGCGGGGCGGGAACCCAAGCCAGCACTCCTGCGGCTGACTCGGAAGGGGAAGACCAGCGGTGGGCGCCGATGCGCGAGGGTGGGCGCCCACCCCGCGCCCACCCCAGGACGCGAACCGGACACGACGGCACGACCGGGCGGCCGAGTCGCCTCGGCGGCCAGCTGCTGGGCGCACCCACCCGGCAAGGTGGGCACGGCGAAGCCCCCATCCCCGGGTGACGGGGGGTGGGGTCCGGGGTGGGAGGCGCTTCAGCGTGGGGTGGGACCGTCAGTGGACACACCCTCGGGTGGGCGATCTAGCTGGAACGACAGCGGACAACACCGTCCGCTCCAGCATCTGAGGAGCACGTCATGCAATCTGAGGTCACGCCGCTGCAGCGCATCGCAGCGCAGTTCGAATTCCACGCCGACAACCCGGACCTCACCGTCCCCGGGGCAGCGATCGAAGGCCTGCCCGACCGCGTGGTCGGGCTCCGCGAACTCCAGAACCTGCTCACCGGACCCACTGCCCGGGGCGAGCACGAGGACACCTGGTCTGACCCGGTCTGGACCTACCTGGTCGACCGGGCCCGGAAGCAGCCGCTGTGGGTCACCCTCAGCGCCGCCCTCGCCCTACCCGGCCTGCGCAACGCCGCCCGCCGTGTCACCTGGATCGCGCCGCCATGGGCCGAGCGCGCCGACATCGAAGCCAGCGCGCTCGCCGGGTTCGCGGCCGGACTCGCGCAGATCAGCACCCTCCGGGCGCACGTGTGTCGCCGCCTGTGCCACCAGGGGTACATCGGCGCCCGCGCTTACGCCCGCGAACTCGTCCGCTACGCGAAGGCCCTGGCCTCACCCGAGTTCGCGTCCCACCCGCCCGAGCCCGGGGTCGGCCACGTCGACCTCGTCCTCGCCGACGCCATCCGCAATGAGGTCATCACCGCCGAGGAAGCCGACCTCATCGGCGCCACCCGGCTCGACGGCCAGCGCCTCGGTGACTATGCCACCGCACACGGTCTCACCCGACCGGCTACCGACCACCGCCGACGAGCCGCCGAACAACGCCTTACTGCCTGGCTTCGCCCGCATCTGGATGGTTCTGAACGAATGTCCAGAGGTGAAACAACTACAGGTTGAACTCCACGGGCCACGGCTGTTCGGGCGGCGAAGCGGTGTCGGTGGGCGGCCGTAGACTGTGCCGGTGATTCAAGGAGATCTTCGCAGCAGCATCGACCGCATCTGGAACGCGATCTGGGCCGGAGGGATTTCCAACCCGCTGGAGGTCATCGAGCAGATCACCTACCTGATGTTCCTTCAGCGGCTTGATCAGGCCCAGCTTCGGGCGGAGAAGAAGGCGAACCTCAACGGCGAGCCAATCGAGAACCCGATCTTTGACCCGGACGATGAGAAGGTTCAGACGCTTCGGTGGTCGAGGTTCAAAGACAATGAGCCTGCCGACATGTTCACGGTTGTCGCGGACGAGGTGTTCCCGTGGCTGCGCGCGCTCGGGGGTGAGGACTCCACCTATGAGCGCCACATGAAGGACGCCCGGTTCACGATCCCGACGCCAGCGCTGCTGGCGCGGGTGGTCGAGATGATCGACGAGCTGCCGATCGAAGACGGCGACACCAAGGGCGACCTGTACGAGTACATGCTCTCGAAGATTGACACATCTGGGCAGAACGGCCAGTTCCGGACGCCGAGGCACATCATCGAGCTCATGGTCGAGATGACCCAGCCGAAGCCCGGGGACGAGATCTGCGATCCCGCCTGCGGCAGTGCGGGGTTCCTGATCGCCAGCGCGGCCTACCTGGCGCGCGAACACCACCTATCGCTGCTGGACAAAGACCAGGCCCACCACTTCCACAACAGCATGTTCCATGGCTTCGACTTCGACCGAACGATGCTGCGCATCGGCTCAATGAACATGCTCCTGCACAACGTGCAGAACCCGGACATCCGCTATCGCGACTCTCTGTCAAAGGACGTCGAGGACGAGCACTCGAAGTACACGCTGATCCTGGCCAACCCGCCGTTCGCTGGCAGCCTCGACGCCTCCTCGACCTCCAAGAAGCTTCAGGATGTCGTGAAAACCACGAAGACTGAGCTGCTGTTCATGGCGCTGTTCCTCCGGCTGCTCAAACCGGGCGGGCGAGCGGCGGTCATCGTGCCCGAGGGAGTGCTCTTCGGCTCCTCGAAGGCCCACAAGGACCTGCGCAAGAAGCTGGTCGACGGCCACAGGCTCGAAGCGGTTGTGAAACTCCCGTCCGGGGTGTTCAGGCCATATGCCGGGGTGTCGACGGCGATCCTGTTCTTCACCCGCACCGACTCAGGCGGCACCGATCACGTCTGGTTCTACGACGTCCGGGCCGATGGTAAGAGTCTTGACGACAAGCGAGCCATGCTCCTGGACGAAGCGAAGTTCGGAGCGGTTCCACGCGAGCGGCTTGGCGAGGAAGACCACGTCAAGAACAACCTCCCCGATGTGCTCGCCCGATGGAACGCTAGAACGACATCGGAACTGGCGAGGGCCAGAACCGAACGGAGCTTCTGTGTTCCACGTGAAGAAATCGAAGCCAGTGACTACGACCTCAGCCTTAACCGCTACAAGGAGGTCGTTTACGAGGAAGTTGAGCATCGCTTGCCACTTGCGATCATGGAGGAACTCGAAAGGATCGAAGCCGATATCCAGCAAGGTTTGAGCAAATTGAAGGGATTGATGAAGTGACCTGGCCCAGCGTTCCGATTCGGGACGTCTGCAAAGTCATTGGTGGCGGAACCCCCAAGAAGTCGATCGCCGAATACTACGGTGGGCGGATTCCATGGGTAACACCGAAGGATATGAAATCCTGGCACATCATCGGATCTCAGGTGAAAATCTCCGAGTCCGGTGTTGCAAACAGTCCCTGCAAGGTAGTGCCTGAAAACTCCGTACTAGTAGTCGTTCGCTCTGGGGTTCTTAAACATTCATTGCCCATCGCCATCAATAGGGTTCCAGTCACAATAAATCAGGACATGAAAGCGTTGATCTGCTCCGACAGGGTTGACCCAGCGTACCTTGCTCGATTTATTTCTGAGAGTTCACCGAAAGTCCTAAGTTGGGTTCGAGCGACTACCGCTGACAACTTTCCTGTTGCGAATCTCATGGATTTGCGCATACCGCTGCCTTCGCTTGACGAGCAGAAGAGGATCTCCGCCGTATTGAATCAGGCCGATGCTCTCCGTGTCCAGCGACGGGAATCCCTTAAGATCCTCGATGAACTTGAGTACTCCATTTTCCTGGGGATATTTGGTTCTCCTGACGCGAATCCGAACGGATACTCTGCGGTGTCGCTGAGTCAGTTGCTGACGGAAAAGCTACACAATGGCATCTCGCCGTCAAAGGACGGGGGAATTGTGCATAAGGTTTTGACACTGTCGGCAATAACGAGTAATACCTTTCTTCCGGGCAAATGGAAAGATGGGACTTTTAGAGAAGACCCCCCAGTCAAAAAGATCGTCACCTCTGACCTCTTCATGATCTGTCGTGGTAATGGGAATATGCAACTCGTGGGCCGTGGAGTATTCCCCACTTGCGACATGCTCGATACAGTCTATCCCGATACGATCCTGGCTGCTCCCGTAAAGCAGGAATTGGTTCTGCCTGAATATCTCACTCATTTTTGGGCACTGCCGGTAGTGCGACGTCAAATCGAAAGGATGGCGAGGACTACCAACGGGACTTATAAGGTGAACCAGAAGACGATGGGTGCCGTAGAAATCTTGCTTCCGCCATTGGAGGCGCAGAGACAGTTTCAGGAAATTGCACAAAGCATCTTGACTGAGCGCTATTCCCTGATGTCGCACCTCAAGGAGTTGGATGCGCTGTTCGCGTCGATGCAGGCGCGTGCGTTCCGGGGCGAGTTGTGGGAGACTGTCTCAGGTTAGTTCCCTTGTCCTGGAAGGACTCCCCTGTGGCCAGCAACTTCGACTTCCTCGCGTCGATCCGGCCTGACTGGTTCGAGCAGGCCGCCCGCGCGGAGCGGTACGCCTTCGGCGATCCGCGCGCATCATGCTTCTATGCGCGGCACACGCTTGAGCTGCTGGTGACCTGGCTGTACGAGGTCGAGCCTGACCTGGAGCTGCCCTACCGGTCCGAGCTGGGTGCCAAGATCGGGGAGCCGGATTTCAAGGACCTGGTCGGTGGTGAGGTCTGGCCGAAGATGGACGTGATCCGCCGATTGGGGAACTACGCGGTCCATCGTCCCGCCGCTCCCAAGGATCGCGACTCCATGCAGCTCGTCAAGGAGCTGTGGCATGTGATGTTCTGGGCCGTCCGGCGATACTCAAGACGCGGCGTCGAGCTGGCCGCGATCCCGCCCCGGTTTGATCACACGCTGATCGAGCGGCCGCTTCCCGAAGGTGAGCGAAAGCAACGGCAGTCCGACATCCAGAAGCTCGCCGCCGAGCACGAGCGTCGGGCTGAGGAACTCGAGCGGTCCCGCCGGGAAAACGAGGAGATCCGTGCCGAGTACGAGGCGCAATTGGCCGAGCTGCGCCGTCAGATCGGCGAGGAGAAGGCCGCGGCAGCCGCCGTGCCGGATGGACATGACTACGACGAGGCCGAGACCCGTGCCTACCTGATCGATGTGCTCCTGAAGGAGTCCGGTTGGGTCCACGGGGAAAACCTCGATGTCGAGGTGCCGGTCGAGGGCATGCCGAACCCGTCTGGGCGCGGCAGTGTTGATTACGTCCTGCGCGCCCGCAATGGTCTCCCGCTCGCTCTGGTGGAGGCCAAGCGGACCAGTAAGGATCCCAGGCGTGGCCAGCAGCAGGCGGTCTACTACGCCGATTGCCTTGAACGGCAGTACGGGCAGCGGCCGATCATTCTCTACACCAACGGGTACAAGACCTGGCTGTGGGACGACGGCAAGAAGTTCTACCCGCCGCGGCTGGTCGCAGGGTTCTACACGCCCGGCGAACTGGAGTCGCTTCTGCAGCGGCGGGCCGGGCGGTTGAGCCTGGCGAAGGCCTCGGTGAATGCGGACATTGCCGGCAGGCGCTACCAGAAGCGCGCGATCGCCGCGGTCGGCCAGGCTTTCGAGGAGCACCACCAGCGGCACGCGCTCTTGGTGATGGCGACCGGAACGGGGAAGACCCGCACCACCATCGCCCTGGTCGAGCAGCTCATGCGAGCCGGCTGGGTGCGGCGGGCACTGTTCCTCGCCGACCGGAAGGCCCTGGTGAAGCAGGCCGCCAACGCCTTCAAGGAACACTATCCGAACTGCGCGCCGGTGAACCTCCTCAAGGACAAGCAGGCGAACGGGCGGGTGTACTTCTCCACCTACAACACCATGTCCAACCTGGTGGAGAACCGCGGCGACGATCCTCGCCGCCGCTTCGGCCCCGGATTCTTCGACCTCGTGATCGTCGATGAGGCCCACAGGTCGATCTACCAGAAGTACGGCGCGCTGTTCGACCACTTCGACGCGCTCCTGCTGGGCCTCACCGCTACCCCCAAGGACGAGGTCGACCGCAACACTTATCGCCGTTTCCAGCTCCAGGACGGCATGCCCACCGACGTGTACGACCTCCAGGACGCCGTCGACGACGGCTGGCTGGTGCCGCCGCGAGCGATCCGCGTCCCGCTGAAGTTCCCCCTCCGGGGCCTGCGATACGAGGACCTCCCGGAGGAGGACAAGGAACTGTGGGACGCCGCCGAGTGGGACTCTGACGGGAACATCCCCGACTTCGTCGAACCCGAGGCGGTCAACAAGTACCTGATGAACGCCGACACCATCGACAAGGCCCTCGAGGTACTCATGGAGTACGGGCTCAAGGTCGATGGCGGTGAGCGGATCGGCAAGACCATCATCTTCGCCCGCAACGAACTGCACGCCCTTGAGATCGCCAAGCGCTTCGACATCCGCTACCCCCAGTACGCCGGCCAGACCGCTCGGGTCATCACCTACAACGAGGAGTACGCCGAGCAACTGATCGACGACTTCTCTGACTCGGCCAACCCGCTCGACGTTGCGATCTCGGTCGACATGCTTGACACCGGTATCGACGTACCCGAGGTCGTCAACCTCCTGCTGTTCAAGCCGATCCGGTCGAAGACGAAGTTCTGGCAGATGATCGGCCGCGGCACCCGGTTGTCCAAGGACCTCTTCGGGCCCGGGCGTGACAAGACCGAGTTCCTGGTCTTCGACGTCTGCGGCAACCTTGACTTCTTCAACCAGAACATGCCCACCAGCGAAGGCCGCGTCGCGCCTTCGCTCTCCGAGCAGTTGTTCCGCCACCGCGCCGAACTCGTCTTCGAGCTCGACACGAACGACCCGGGCCACGCAGCGGACACCGGCATTGAGGAAGACCCCGAACAGTCGGTATCGGCGCTGCGTGCCGCGTCGGCGCAGCGGCTCCACGACGAGATCATCGCCATGAACCGCGACAACTTCCGGGTACGTCCGCACCTCGAACAGGTCGAGCGTTTCGCGGAGTTCACCGCCTGGCAGCCGCCGCTGACGCGCGAGATCTACACCGACGCACTCGAACTCGCTGGCCTGCCGACCGCCTACAAGCCCGAAGAAGACACCAGCCCCGAGTCCAAGCGCTTCGACCTGCTCGCCCTCCGACTCCAGCTCGCTCTGCTCCAGCACGACCCGTCGTTCGCCCGGCTCCGCGACCGCGCCGCCGCCACCGCGCGGCTCCTGCTCGACCAGATCACGATCCCCATGGTCGCCGCTCAGGCCGTATTCCTCGAGGAACTCGCCAGTGACGACTGGTGGATCGACGTCACTGTCCCGATGTTGGAGCGGATGCGCCGCAGGGTCCGCGGCCTGGTCAGGTTTATCGAAAAGACCCGCCGCAACCCCGTCTACACCGATTTCGAAGACACCTTGGGCGAGATCGCCGAGGCGGGCCTCATCGGGGCCTCCAGCACGGTCGACCACAAGAACTTCCACGCGAAGATCCGCGCCTACCTGCGCAACCGTACCGACCAGGCGACCATCGATAAGCTCTACCGCAACCAGCCGGTCACCACCGCCGAGCTGGAGCTGCTCGAAGGCGTCTTCATCGAGCTCGGCATGGCCACCGCCGAGGACCTGACCTGGGCCGCCGAGCAGCACAGCGGGCTCGGCCTCTACCTGCGGACCATCATCGGTATGGACCCCGACAGCGTCCGCACGACCCTGGACGACTTCTGCCGGAACCGGGACTTCACCCGGCTGCAGCACGCCTTCTTGGAGAAGCTGGTCGACTTCATCGCCGTCAACGGCGTGATGGAGAAGCCGGGCATGATGTACGACCCCCCTTTCACCGACATCCACCCCGACGGCCCCGACGGCATGTTCGCCTCCGCCGAGGTCCAACAGCTCGCCGAAGTCGTGAGGGCCATCAAGCAGAACGCGCAACCAACCGGGTGACGGAGTCCAACGCGGCTGTGATGTACGGAAGTTGTCACGTTCTGCTTCACTGGAGCAATGACCCCGATCGTTATCCTCCCCTGCAATGAGGCCACCCTCGAATGGCTTGCGCGCCAAGGCATGGGGGCGCTGTCACCTGACGATGACGGGTTCCCGTCGTTCACCTTTCCGATGAGCCGGTGCGAGCTGAGTCGGAGCTGGCAGGTCGTGCTGCTGCGCGTCGACGGCGACTTGCGGGCCGTCGCCGTCGCACGTCGGCGCAAGCGCGTCGGCAAGGTGGACGCGAAGTTCGAGGTGCGGGAATGGCAGCCGTTCACCGCGCGGATCGCCTCGAAGGAACTCATCAAGGGCGCCCGAACGGTCAAGAACGCGCTGAACCGCTCCGCGGGACTGACACCGGAACAAGAACGAGATCTGGTGGGCGCGTTGGCACAACACATGCGGTGGCTGCCGGACACGATTGCAGCGTTCCGCGACCAGATCAGCTCGACGGAAGTACCCGCAGCGGTCGCGGGACAACTGGGATTGGAGCGTGACGTGTTCCGGACGGCGCTGAGCGCCACCGGGTACCCCGTGCACTTCATCGCTGATCACCGCTACCGGCACGGCCAGCGCGGATTCATTGACGGCATGCCGGAGAACTGGGGCCCCAACGAAGATGAGCAGATCCTGCAGGACTGGCAGCATCTCACCGGCTGGTCCCCAACCAGCGACTGTTTCGGCGCATCCCGCACCTACACTCGCGGCCGGGCTGGGCAGAAGTTGACGATCCTCCACGTGAACAAGGCCGATCTGGAGACGGCAACGGGCGCGGATCTGATCTACATGAACGAGCACAACAACGCGCTCATCCTCATCCAGTACAAGCGCATGGCCGATCAGGACGCCAAGGGCCGCTGGGGGTACTACTTCCACGGCTCGGGCCTCGACGATCAGCTAAAGCGCTTGAAAGCGATCGATGATGCCTTCGCCGCCGTTGCGATCGATTCCGGTGATCGGTCGGCTCGGCTCTACCCGCACCCGAGCTTTATCAAGCTCTGCGACTCGGCGATCGTGCTCGGCGACAACACCGCGCCCACCCCGGGGATGGTGCTGCCGCTGAGCGAGTTCACGCGACTCCACGAGAAGCTCAAGAAGGCGAAGATTGCCCGATTCACCAGGGAGAACGTTGTACATTCGCTCAACAGCACGCTCATGATCGATCTGATCAAGGACGGCTGGGTCGGAACGCGAAGCAGCGCCCACGCCATGGAAGTGCTCGGAAACTTCATCGAAGGCCGGCTCGATGACGGAGCCGCGGTCACCCTGGCGGCCAGAAGCTGGGTCGAGCCGCCCGCAGGGACTCTTCAAGGGCCTGCCCCTGACCCCATCCCGCAACCGATCGCTGGGCTTGGATTCTGACTCGAGTATCCGGGCGCGACAAGGCGCAGTGTCTACGACGCTTGAGGGCTCTATCCATCAGTTCAGCGCACTTGTGGGGACTGTGCTTCACTGGCTACATGGGAACGCTTGGAAGCCTCGGAACCACGGGAGGTGAACGCTCCGCCCGCGTGTTTGAGCGCTGGCTTGAACCCGAGGCAGTACCCCGGGTTACCGGGCAACTGTCCTGCGCGATGGTGAGAAAAAGCGGCAGCCTTAGCGAAGCGGAGCTGGTCGAAGGGCTGGGACGGGAGGTCGTGCGCAACTATGTCAGGCCCGACGAACTCGCTGCGATTTTCGATGACCTGAGCATCCCCGCCGTGGCCGACCATTTGCGCAGGAACAAGTTCCCCTCCACCGTGATGATCCGACACGGCGACTTCGGGGAGATTGTCGCGGGGGCGCATTACCGCCTGGTCGCACGATGGTGCGTGCCGATCTTGAAATTGCGCTACAAGCAACGTCCTGAGCAGGCAATCCAAGGAGCTGACGTTCTTGCGTTCCGTTTTCTGGAGGATCCGCCGGTGATCGGGGTTGTCGAGGTTAAGACGCGAGCGACACGAAAACGGCAATTGGGGGAGGAGGCACATGAAAGCCTGGAAAAGGTACTTGGGCGTCTGAATGAAAGCCTCACCTTCGTCCTGGCTCGGTGCTCCGAGCGGCAACAACAGTTTCTCGTCAGCCAACTCGGCTCGCTCCTTCGCGATCCGGATCATCCCGTCGTAGCGCGCCACATGGTGTTCGTCCACGACACGGATGCCTGGGAGGATGACGTGGTTGACCTGCTCGTCGAGAAGGTGACCGACCCTACAGAGCTCATGGTCGTCAAGATTGACGGGCTCCAGGGTTTTGTCTCACGGGTCTTCGGTGCGGCCGAATCAGCGTTCAGTCAACCCATGTCCGAACCGAATGAGACGGCATGAGGGATGACAACGGTGTGGTCGCCCGGACCGCCCGAAGCGCGCTCACCTCCGGCGAGGCCTCGCAGCGGATGCGGGCCCAATTGCGTGCGAACGTGCTCAGCGACCAGATCGGCAGCGAACGGTCCGCTGAATACAGCTATGACCTTGACGGGATTCGGCGCGGCCTTACGTTGGCCCGCCTGGGCCAGTTGACCCGCACCCCTCGGGAACGCCGTGCCGACCCCGAGCAGTTGGTCCAGATCGCCCAGGGATATGCGGACCTCGCCGATCGGCACCCGCCGGCGGATCCCATGCGAATCGAGCTGCTGGCGGTCGCTGCCGCTATGTGGAGTCTGGCGGGCTACCAGGCGAACGCCACTGCGATCGCTCGGGATTTCGGTCAGGAACTGGATCGGTACTTCAACAACGGAGATATTGGCTCTGCCGTTTCGCGTGCTCCCTACCGCCTGGCGAAGTTGGCTGGCGCTGTGCTGAAACGGGACATTGACCAAGTGGCGGAGTTGGGGACGCTCGCGCAGAGGGAACGCAGCGAGCTTGGAAACCTGCTCCTGCAAGCCATGCGCCACGATGCCGCAGACGAGTCGGACCTGGTCCTACTCGCCGCATACGGACTTGTCGGCCGAGTTGCGTTGTCGTTGTCGACGTTCTGGCGTTTCGGTAACCCCACCGCCGCGGATTCAGCGATCAGGGATGTGCAACAGGCGGCTTCGGTCCTCCTGGACGCCGGAATCGTCGACACTTGGACGCTGGTCGACTGCCTTGCTCACGCAGTCGAAGACATCGTGGCGACTTCACCGTGGAGGCATCTGCGCCGCGCTACCTCTTGGGGCCCAACCTGGAGCCGCTATCTCAAGGCGCTATACATCAGCGAGCGACCGATGACGCAGGTGTGGCCCTCACAGCGTACGGCCCTGGACGCGGGGCTCCTTAATCGGCAAGCCGGGAACCTGGCGGTCACCATGCCGACTTCTGCCGGGAAGACGCATATTGCCGAGTGGGCCATCCTCCACGCTCTCGGCCCAGAGCGTGACACCCGCAAAACACAGAGCCGAGGGCTCGTTGTGTATATCGTGCCTACCCGAGCCCTTGCTGCGCAGATAGAACGCCACCTTGCTCAAAGCCTGGAACTGCTCGGAATGCGGGTCTCTTCGTTGTTCGGAGGTGCCGAGCATGTCAGCTACGAAGCTGAACTGCTCGACTTCACCGATGTCCTGGTCGCCACTACCGAGAAACTCGACTTGCTGCTCCGGCATATCCCGGAGCTGGCGCAACGGCTACGCCTGGTCTTGGTCGATGAGGGCCATTCCATCGATGGCGGTGAACGCGGGCTGCGCTTGGAGCTACTGCTGACGAGAATCCGCCGCACCGCTCCGGCGGCGCGAATCGTGCTCCTGTCAGCAGTGCTGCCCAACGGTGAGGACATCGCACGCTGGCTCGACCCAGACGCTGAGGGGGCAAACCATGCTCGCATTGACTGGTCGCCGTCACAGCTGCGGATCGGCGTGTTCAACTGGCGTGGGACCGAGGCCGACGGCCAGCGCGGAGAAATCGATTACCGCAGGACCTCTACTGAGCGCTTTTTCCTGCCCAGCGTTCTCACTCGCCGACGGCTCACAAAGAACCTTTTCCCCACTGCGCCGAAGGATGTCGCGGCGGCGTTGGCAATACACTTCGACCGGCTCGGACCGGTCCTGATCGCCGCGCCGACCAAAGCGATGGCGCGCGGGGCGGCAAACGCGCTGAAGCAAGCCCTCAAACGTGACGCCACGTCCCTGTACCCGCAATCTGACGATCGCAGCGAGAAAGCCGATGCGATCAGGGGACTGCGAGAGCAAATCGGACACGAGATTGCAGAACACGTTGGCGCTGACCACGAACTCACGAAACTGGTGCTCCACGGTGTGGCGTACCACCATGGCGAAGTACCCCAAGCCGTCCGCCATTGCGTTGAGCGCGCATACCGTGAAGGTGCGCTGCGCGTCGTTTGCGCTACCAGCACGCTGTTCCAGGGCATGAACATGCCGACCAAGACCGTCATCGTGTCAGGCGTTCACCGTGGCAAAACCGACCGTGTGAGCGTCCGAGATTTCTGGAACGCCGCAGGTAGGGCTGGCCGTGCCTTCATGGAGACGGAAGGGCATGTCATCCTCCTCGCTACGAAGGGTGCTTGGGAAGCGACAGAGCTGCGACGCCGCTACCTGGACAAGAACAATCTCGAGCAAGTTGTTTCCACGCTCTTTCGACTCTACGGCCAGCTCTTGGAAGCCCGTCTCGGTGGCTCGAGGCCAGACCGTGGGCAGGATATCGCCGCGCTTGACCTTCTCGATCCCGATGAGCAGCGCGAAACGCTGGCTCTCTGGGTCGGAGAGTTGGACATGCAGATGCTTTCGCAGCTAGCAGAGGAGGTGGTAGAGACTCCCGATGCAGCGCTCTTGGAACAGGCGGTAGGTGACCTGTTGGCGCACACGCTCGGGGCCCGTCAGATCGGCGCTTTTGAATGGTCCCTTCGCCCACTCGTCCGTTTCGTGGCCCGGCGCGCTGCCAGCATTGCTCACCGACTTCCCGATCGGCAAATCCGTGCGGCGGTCATACGCACGGGCCTTGGATCCCAAGGCGGCCTCGACGCGCTCGCTGGTGCAAACCAAATCGCCGTGGCGTTGGAGGAACGCCCTGAACTCCTGACCGCTGACTTCAGCGTGGAGCTACGACAGTTGGTCCTGGACATCTCGACTCAGATCGACGAAGTCCAGCGCAGCGCCAGGAAACGGCGGGTTCCCGTCCCAGCCGTGGTTCCCACCGCAATCGCTTGGATCACCGGGATGCCAATGCCTGAGCTCCATGATGCCCACGCTGAGCCCTTGGGGACCAAGACGGTCACCGATACGGCCTCCGTCGTTGACGGGCTCGTCGCTATGGACCTCTCGTGGGCGGTGTCGGCTGTCCTCCAGCTCCTCGAAGCGATCCGAGGCACCCCGGCCGACGGGCTGCTCAGTGCGTTGCCGGCGATGCTCAAGTATGGCGTTGACAATCCCACGGCCTGCTACGCCGCAAGCCTCGGGGTCCGAAACCGCAGGGCCGCAATCGCTCTCGCGCTGCGTTGCCCTTACGGCGATCCGACTTTCAGCAGCTTCCGTGACTGGCTCAGCGAGCTTTCAGCCGCGGAGATCACCGAAATCACCGGACCAGAAATCGCTGCCCTCCTCATACGAAGCACCGCGCGCCTTCATCCCCGAACCGCCCAAAGGGTCCTTCTAGACGAGCACGGACAGTTCGACACCTTTCTTCGCGACATCGACCGGGCTGAAAGCGCACGAAGCCTCGCGGCACTCCATCGAGGTACACCCCTCGATCTCGTCCGCGATCCAAACCAAGCGGGCGATCCCAACGTGATCCGGGTCGAACACGGCGGCGAGCTTCTTGGCTGGATCGACCAGGATATTGCCCGAGCACTCGCGCTTGTACTCGACAACCCTTTCAGCCGCGACATTCAGGCGCGGCTGGCAACTGACGTCAACGCCCTCCTGCGGCAGCGTGGAGCTGACCAACTGCCACCTGAGGAAGAAGTCCTGCTCACTCTCAGATTCGAGTGACTTCGAAGGCGCGGCGCGGCCCGAGTCTCGCCACGCTCTGACGAGACCAACCAAGTCGATGGGCCGCCCGGGGCATAAGCGCCTCGGGCGGCCCGGCGTTACGATTGCGGACGAGCTGGGAACTGGCCGGATACGACCAGTCTTCCGATGATTTTGAGGCTCGCTGGTTTGTTGGTATCCCGCCCGGGGGCTCCGTGAAGGTGGAGCCCCCTTCGCTCGCGGCGAGCCCGACTACAAGGTCAGGCCACTGCACGGCTCCGTCATCGTTTGCCGGTGAGGATGCGGTAGATGCTGCGGGTGCTGACCGCGTACTGGACGGCGAGGGTCTTGCGGGGGACGCCGGCGTTGGCGGCGGTGCGGATGAATTCGATGTCGTTGAGCCCGAGCCGGTCGCGGAGGTGGCGGGGTTCGTCGCTGCCGGAGGCTGCGGCGAGTGCAGAGACTGGTTGTGGCGACTTGTGCCCGGGACGGGCGGCGGCGACCGAGATGAGGTGCCCGGCGCGTTTTAGTAGGGCTCTGACCTGCGGTGATGATTTGTAATAGGCGGCGGTAACGTCCACGTCACTTCGCAATCGACGGACTCGGGCGAGCCCATGGCTACTATCAGGGGAAGTCGGATTTCCTGACCCGGGGGAATCGTGCCAAGTAGGCCACCCTCCCGCACCACACGCAGGAACTCGCCCTCTGGCAGATCGATGAAGGCGAAGTCGTCCTGGTCTGCTGCGGGCCGAACGTTTGGTGTTGTTTGAACCGGGCTGGTTGTAGCAGTGGATTACCAGCGGCTTTGACGCCGAAGGTAATGGTGGCTAGGAGCCCCCTCGCTTGCCGCTGCTGGCTGGTGACCTGGCTGCTGCAGGGCGCTGACCGGGGTGATCGACGGACGAGTCAGGACCGGGTAGAGGGGACAGTCCGCGTCTGTCCACAAAGACAGGCCGGATCGCCGAGCCTCGTGCCAGCCGTGGAATCTTGCCACCGATCGCATACGACCGCATGTAATCGCTTACATGAGGACGAAAAGAAACACCCCCGGGTTCGATCAGAAGATCGAAACCGGGGGTGTTTTCCCTGTTCAGGGGCTTGCAGGGGTGACAGGAATCGAACCTGCAACCTTCGGCTTTGGAGGCCGCTGCGCTGCCAATTGCGCCACACCCCTTCACCAGCTCGGTTACCCGGCCTGGCCGCAACTATCTTACGTGTCGCGGTTCGGCCGGTGCAACCGGGTTGCCGGCGCAGTCAGCGCTGGTTACGAGGCCGGGACGACCGAGCCGTCGGCCCACGTGTCCAGGATGAACTGCTTGACCTCGTCGGACTGGAGCAGCTCGGCGAGCTTCAGGATGTCCTCGTTGTCCTTGTTCGCCTCGGTGGTGACCAGGTAGTTCGCGTACGGGTTCCCGTCGGGCGACTCGCTGTACAGCGCGTCCTCGGCCGGGCTCAGGTCCGCCTCCAGGGCGTAGTTGCCGTTGATCACGGCGGCGTCCACATCCGGGAGCGACAGCGCGAGCTGCGCCGCCTCCAGTGGGACGAACTCCAGGTTCTTCGGGTTGTCCGCGATGTCGTCCTCAGTGGCGAGCGTCGCGTCCACGCCGTCGGCCAGCGTGATCAGGCCCGCGTCCGCCAGCAGCGCCAAGGCGCGGCCGCCGTTCGAGCCGTCGCCCGGGATCGCGACCTGCCCGCCGTCGGGGATCTCCTCCAGCGAGGCGACCTTGTCCGAGTACAGGCCCAGCGGCTCGATGTGCACCGCCGCGACGGTGACCAGGTCGGTCCCGTTCGCCTCGTTGTACTCGTCCAGGTAAGGCTGGGTCTGGAAGAAGTTCGCGTCCACCGAACCGTCGGAGGTCGCCATGTTCGGCTGCACGTAGTCGGTGAACTCCTCCACCTCGACCGTGATCCCGGCGTCCTCGGCCAGGTTCTCGGCGATGTAGTTCAGGATGTCCGCGTGCGGGACGGGCGTCGCGGCCACGACCACGGTGCCGCCGGTCTCGGTCGCCTCCGAGCCGGAGTCGTCGCCGCAGGCGGTCAGGGCCAGAGCGGTCGCGGCGGCCACGGAGCCGCCGATCAGGGCACGGCGATTGAACATGGTTGTCTCCTCAGGAAGATAGGTAGGTGAAACGGGCTGACTAGCGACGGTCGAGAGTGCGGGCGCACCGGTCGCCGAGAATTTGGAACAGCTGCACGAGCACGACCAGGATGACCAGCGGCCAGATCATGTACTCGGTCTGGAAACGCTGGTAGCCGTAGCGGTAGGCCAGGTCGCCCAGGCCCCCGCCGCCCACGATCCCGGCCATCGCCGAGTACGAGACGACCGCGACGAGCGTCACGGTGAAACCGCGGATGAGCCCGGGCGTCGCCTCGGGCAGCACCACCCGCCACACCAGGGCCGGAGTCGAAGCGCCCATCGAACGCGCCGCCTCGACCAGGCCCGGCTGGACCTCCAGCAGCGCGCCTTCGACCAGGCGCGCGAAGAACGGAATCGAGGCCACGGTGAGCGGCACGATCGCCGCCTCCGTGCCGATGCTCGTGCCCGTGATCAGCCGCGTCAGCGGCACGACCGCGACCATGAGCAGCACGAACGGCGCACTCCGGCCGATGTTGACGATCAAGCCCAGCGGCGCGTTCACCAAGGCGATCGGCTTCGGGCCGGTCTTGGACGTGATGTAGAGGATCGTGCCGAGCAGCAGTCCGCCCAGCAGCGTCCAGGCGCCCGCGACGGCGACGATGTGCAGGGTCTCCCAGAACGCTTCGGTCAGGAGCTCGACAAGTCGGTTGTTCACCGCTCCTCACCTCCGGTGGGCACGATCGGCGCCGCCGAGTGCGCGATCTCCTCGCCGAGCAGGCGGGCCGCAAGGCGCCGGGCCTGGCCCCCCAGCCGCGAACCGGGATCGGCGAGCAGCTCGTGCACGGGGCCGGTCTCGACGAACCGCCCGGCCTCCATCACCGCCGCGCGGTGGCAGATCCGGGTGATCACTTCCAGCTCATGCGTGATGAGCAGGATCGTCAGGCCCAGTTCGCGGTTGAGCCGCGCCAGCAGGTCGAGGATCTCGTCCGTGGTGTCCGTGTCGAGCGCGCTCGTGGCCTCGTCCGAAAGCAGCACCGCCGGGTCGGCGGCGAGCGCCCGGGCGATTGCCAGGCGCTGGCGCTGGCCGCCCGAGAGCTGCCCGGGGTAGGCCTTGGCCTTGTCGGAGAGGCCCACGAGGTCGAGCAGTTCGAGGGCGCGTTCGCGGCGGGCGGCACGCGGCGTGCCCCGGAACCGCAGTGGCAGCCCCACGTTGGAGGCGGCGTTGCGGTTGGACAGGAGGTTGAAGTGCTGGAAGATCATGGCGGTCTTGGCCCGCGAGGCGCGCAGCGCCCGGCCGTGCAGTGCCGTCAGTTCGGCGCCGTCGACCTCGACCGTGCCCGTATCGGGCCTGGTGAGGAGGTTGACGGTGCGCAGCAGGGTCGACTTGCCCGCGCCGGAGCGTCCGAGGATGCCGAAGATCTCGCCTGAGGCGACGTCGAGGTCGACCGCGTCGAGCGCGACGAGGTCGCCGAAGCGTTTGGTGACGCCGGACAGGCGGATGCTGGGTCTTGGTTCCATGAGGAAGGAAGATCGCTTTCGCTGTGGGGGTTCGCCGCTTCGGGGCGCGGCGGTGCAGGTGCCCTCAGCTGGCGCACATTCGGCAGCACGACGCGGCGGCGCGGTGGGCGTCGCTGAGGCGTTCGATGTGCTCCGAGTTCATAGCCTAGAAGTCAAGCAGGAATTCGTGCCGAATCCAAGTGGCTGTGACGAACGCCGCGTCGCCCCAGGCTTACGCCGCGTCCCTTTCGGCCGAGCCGGGGTCGTCGCAGGCACCGGGGAGACGCCGAGCTGAGATAGGGTTCGGCCATGACTGTTGCGACGATTCCCGCCCCGGCGTTCGCGATCGAGCGGTTCAAGCTCGCCAACGGGCTGCGGGTGGTCCTCGCGCCGGACCCCGGGGCGCCCGTGGTCAGTGTCGCGGTGGTGTACGACGTGGGCATGCGCAGCGAGCCCGAGGGCCGCACCGGCTTCGCCCACCTCTTCGAGCACATGATGTTCCAGGGCTCGCACAACGTGGGCAAGGCCGAGCACATGCGCCACGTCCAGTCCGCCGGCGGGACCTTCAACGGCTCGACCCACATCGACTACACCGACTACTTCAACCTCCTGCCCTCCAACGGGCTCGAACTCGCGCTGTTCCTCGAGGCCGACCGCATGCGGGGCCCGGCGATCACCGAGGAGAACCTGGCGAACCAGGTGTCGGTGGTGAAGGAGGAGATCCGGGTCAACGTCCTCAACCGCCCTTACGGCGGCTTCCCGTGGATCAAGCTCCCGGCGGTCATGTTCGACACCTTCGCGAACTCCCACGACGGCTACGGCTCGTTCGTGGACCTGGACGCGGCCACCGTCGCGGACGCGCAGTCGTTCTTCGACGCCTACTACGCGGCCTCGAACGCGGTCCTCAGCGTCGCGGGGGACTTCGACCCCGCCGAGGCCCGTGAACTGGTCGAACGCCACTTCGGGAACGTGGAGGCGCGTCCCGCGCCGGTCCACCCGCCGTTCGACGAGCCCGACCTCACCGCCGAACGCCGTGAATCCTATGTGGACGAGCGGGCGACGCTGCCGGCCATCGCGGTCGCCTGGCGCGTCCCCGACCCGGTGACCGAACTCGACGACTTCCTGCCGTTCGTGGTCCTCGGCGAGCTCCTCACCGACGGTGACGCCTCGCGCCTGGTCGAGCGGCTCATCCACGCCGACCGCACCGCGACCGCCGTCGCCGCGCACACCACGTTCATGGCCGAGCCGTTCGCGTCCCGCGGCCCCACGACCATGATCATCCAGGCGTTCCTGCCGCCGGGCACCGCGATCGACACCGTCCTCGGCACGATCGACGAAGAGCTGATCCGCGTCGGCGAAGGCGTCGAAGAGGCCGAGCTCGACCGCGTCAAGGCCCGCGTCGCCGCCCAGCTCCTGCGCGGCGACGACTCGGTCATGGGCCGCTCGCGGCGCCTCGCGACCGCCGAGATCTTCCACGGCGACGCCGCGATCGCCACCCGCTTCGCCGCGCTGCTCGGCGAGGTCACCGCCGAATCCGTCGCGCGGGCCGCCGCAACCTTGACGCCGCAGCGCCGCGCCGTCCTCGAAGTGATTCCTGGAGGAGTCCAGTGAGCAACGTCGTCCCAGGTCTCGCACCGGAAGTCCCGCTGTCCCTGCCGGTCCCGGTCGAGCGGACCCTCCCGAACGGCCTCCGGGTGCTGCTGCTGCGCCGCCCCGGCGTCCCGCTCGCCGAGGTCCGCCTCTCGATCCCGGCCGCCCACACTGACCTCGCGGTCGCCGACCTGCTCTCCGCCGCGCTGTTCGCCGGCACCGAGACCGCGTCGATGACCGAGATCGCCCAGCGCCTCCAAGGCGTCGGCGGCGCCCTCGGCGCCGGAGCCGACCCGGACCGTATCGCCTTGTCCGGCAACAGCCTCGCGACCGGACTGCCCGAACTCCTCGAAGTCCTCGGCGACCTCCTCAAGGCCGCCGACTACCCGGCCGGGCCGCTCGCGGTCGAGCAGTCCCGCATGATCGACGGCCTCTCCGTCGCCGAGCAGCAGCCGGACTTCCAGGTCAACCGCGTCCTGGACGAGCGCCTGTGGGGCGACCACCCCTACGGCCACCAGCAGCCCACCGCGGCCGAGGTCGCCGCCGTCGAACGCGAGGCCGTCCTCGCCCTCCACGCGTCCCGCATCCACCCGGCCGGGGCCCGCCTCATCATCGTCGGCGACATCGACACCGAAGCCACGAGCGCCGCCGTCGAGAAGGCCCTCGGCGACTGGAACGGCCGGGGTGAACCGCGCGGCATGGAGCCCCTGCCCGAGCCCGTCCCCGGCCCGCTCATCCTGGTCGACCGGCCCGGCTCGGTCCAGTCGGCGCTGCGCGTCGCCTACCCGGCCGTCGCCCGCACCCACCCCGACAACGCCGCCCAGCACCTCGCGAACCTCATCTTCGGCGGCTACTTCTCCTCGCGCCTGGTCATGAACCTGCGCGAGACCAAGGGCTACGGCTACTCGCCGCGCTCCCGAGTGGACCACGCCCCGCCCGGGTCGATCCAGCTCGCGGCCGTCGACGTCGCCACCGAGGTCACCGGCCCGGCCCTGGCCGAACTCCACGCCGAACTGCGCGGCATGGCCGAACGCCCGCCCACCGCGGACGAACTCGACCTGGCCCGCCGCTACGCGCTCGGCTCGGTCAAGCTCGCCACCGCCACCCAGTCCGGCGTCGCCAACTACATCTCGGTGCTCGCCGCCGGGGGCCTGCCGCTCGCCTGGCTCGCCGAGCACTCCGAGCGCCTGCGCGAGGTCACGCCCGCCGACATCCAGCGCGTCTGCGCCGAACGGCTCGACCCCGACCGCGCGGTCACCGTCGTCCTCGGCGACGGCGCCGAGATCCGCGAATCGCTGGCCGCGTTCGGCGAGGTCGAGTCGCGATGATGACGCACCCGCCGCTGTCCATCGACGTCCTCGACCGCTCCGCCGAGCACCGCAGCGACGACGAATGGCTCAGCGCCGCATGGGAACAGGCCCAGATCGTCGTCTGCGATGCCGAGAACGAGCGCATCGACGCCGACGAGGACGGCCTCCACTACTACGACGCGGCCACCGCCCCCGAAGGCCTGCGCATCTACCTCGGCGGCGAGAACCCGCCGGTGTTCGCCGTCCTCGCCGACCTGCCCGACGGCCTCCCCGGCCGCTGGATCAAACCCTCCTGGGACCGGCGCGACCTCGCGATCGCCGTGCAGGCCATCGGGATCGCCCACTGGCACGCGACCTACCGCTTCCACCCGACCACCGGCGAGCCGCTCGCGCCCCGCCAGGCGGGCTGGGAACTGGCCGCGTCCACGGGCCGCCCGGTCTTCCCGCGCACCGACCCCGCCGTGATCGTCCTCATCGACGACGGCGCCGACCGGGTGCTGCTCGCGCAGCACCGGCGCTACTCCGGCGCACCGAAGACCGGCCCCGCCGCGGTACGTAGCGGGCGCTACGCGTGCGTCGCAGGGTTCGTCGAACCGGGCGAGTCCGCCGAGGCCGCGGTGCACCGCGAGGTGAGCGAGGAGATCGGCATCAAGCTCGACCGCCTCGAATACGTCTCCAGCCAGCCGTGGCCCTACCCGCGCTCGCTCATGCTCGCCTACCGGGCCACCGCGGACGCCTCGCAGCCCATGGCGTTCCAGGAGGAGGAGATCTCCGACGCCCGCTGGTTCTCCCGCGACGAGGTCCGCAAGATGTGGGTCGACACCGCCGACGGCACCCCGAGTGCGGTACGGATCTCCGTGGCGCGCTTCCTGATCGAGCGCTGGCTCGACCGGACCGAGTGACCGCGGCCCGACCGTTCACCGGTCGGGACCCACGGTTCAGACCTTCGAGACGGCCGCCTCCTCGGCGGCCGTTTCGGCGTCCGCCGCCTTCGGCGAGACGGCCCGCTGCGCGGTGATGACCCCGGCGACCACGACGAGCCCGCCGATGATCTGCGGCACCGTCAGCGCCTCGCCGAGCAGCGCCCAGGCCGCGAGCGAGGCGACGACCACCTCGGCGTACCCGATAGCCCCGGCCACCGGCGCGGACACGAACCGCAGACCGCTCAAGCCCAGGCCGTAGGCGGCCGCCGTGCACAGGACCAGGGCGATGACGCTGACGAACGCCGTCACTTCCAAGCCGCCCAACGTCACCTGCGACGACAACGCGTCCCAGTTCATGGCCCACGGGGCCGCGATCGGGACGAGGCTGATCGCGCCGACGGTGAACCCGACGGCGAGCAGGATCCGCACGTCCACTTTCGCGGTCAGCTTCTCGCCCGAGAGGAAATAGGTGGCCTGGCAGGCCGCGGCCGCCGAACCGGCGATCAGGCCGACCGCGTCCAGGCGCAGGCCCGACCAGATCTCGACCACGATGCACAGGCCGACGATGCTCAGCAGGACGCCGATGACCGCGGCGCGCGGCAGGACCGTGCGGCGCACGAACCGGACCCACGCGACGACCACGATGGGGCCCATGAACTCCAGCAGGAGCGCGATGCCGACGGGCAGGCGCTCGACCGCGATGAAGTAGAAGGCCTGCACGGCCGAGATCGCCGTGAGGCCGAAGAGGATCAGGTCGCCCCAGGGGAGGCGCCTGCCCTCGCGCAGGACCCGCACCAGCGGCACGGCCGCGGCGATGACCGCGATGACGCCGACCCCGCAGATGCGCAGCCACGTGACCTGGACCGGGGTGAGCCCGGCCTGGATCACGACCTTGCCGAAGGGGCCGCAGACCCCGAAGAACAGTGCGGCGCAGAGGACGAGGGTGACGCCGAGGGCGGCACGGGGTGAGGACATGTGGGGCTCCACGGGTCGACCGGCGGTGGGGCGCGGCGGGGCCGGAGACCTGGCCGGACCTGGGGTCCGAGCCGTGGCCGACGCGCGGGATCGGTTGAGGGGCGAGCGAACCGTACACCGACGCGATGGGTAGAGAAAAGGCCCGGGACGGATCCATCCCGGGCCTGAATGCTTAGCGACCACCCCTCGAAGTCGCTAAGCAAGCTTGACGAGTCAACTATAGGGCATCGTACCGGCTTTGTGTCCTAAACGTGACCATAGTCTCGGCATGTGGCACAGGTCAAGCCGCGAGCTTCGCTTTCACCTGCGCGAGAGAGGGATTGGTGAGGGCGGAACCGTCCTCGAACTTGACCGTGGGGACGGTCTGGTTCCCGCCGTTGACCCCCATGACCCACTCGGCGGACGCCGGATCCTCCTCGATGTTGACCTCCTTGTAGAGGACCCCCTCGCGGTCGAACGACATCTTGAGCCGCTTGCAGTAGCCGCACCAAGTGGTGCTGTACATGGTGATCATCGCTCCTCCTTCTCCAACGAGCGTAACGCGATACCGCCCCGGGGCATTCCGCGAACGGCGCCCGCCCCCCGAAAAGTGTCGTACCCGCCGGGCACCCTCGTATCGGGGGCCCGGCGACCCGCACCCGGATGCATGACCCCTGCGCCCGAACGGGCCCGCCGCGCGCCGCGATTGTCATACCCGCCGGGCACGCTTGAACCGGGGGCGCAACGAAACCGCGTCCCTATATGCCGCCCCCTGCCCCGAACCCGCCGCAACCACGTGGCGATCCTCACCCCATCCACGTTTAGGCGCTGAGCTTTCGAACGACACTGGGCTCTCAGTCTTGTCGGGCGCCTCTGCAACACTGGTCCGATGACTGCGCGCGATCGGGCCATCGAACAGCTTCTGGCGGGACTCGACCCTGAGCAGCTCGAGGCGGTGACCGCCGAACCCGGCCCGGTCTGCGTCCTCGCGGGAGCCGGCACCGGCAAGACCCGCGCCGTCACCCACCGCATCGCCTGGCGCGTCCTGCGCGGCGACATGCGCGGCCAGCACGTCACCGCCGTCACCTTCACCGCCCGCGCCGCCGGCGAAATGCGCGACCGCCTCCGCGGCCTCGGCGTCGCCGGCGTCAACGCCCGCACCTTCCACTCCGCCGCCCTGCGCCAACTCCGCTACTTCGGCACCCGCCGCTTCGGCGGCCAACTCCCCGAACTCGTCGACTCCACCCTCAAGTTCACCGCCATCGCCGCCGCCCGCGCCGGCCTCCAGACCACCCGCGCCAAGAACTACGACCTCACCACCGAGATCGAATGGGCCGCCTCCTCACTCATCGGCCCCGACGACTACGTCACCGCCATCGCCGCACTCGGCCGCGACGCCCCCGCCGCCCCCGAAGACGTCGCCAAGGTCTACGCCGCCTACATCGAAGCCAAACGCCGCGCCGGCGTCATGGACTTCGCCGACGTCCTCGCCTACACCGCCGACCTCATCACCGACGTCGACGCCGCCGCCGACCAGATCCGCAGCCAGTACCGCTTCTTCGTCGTCGACGAATACCAGGACGCCACCCCCCTCCAGCAGCGCCTCCTCGACGCCTGGCTCGGCGACCGCGACGACATCACCGTCGTCGGCGACGCCAGCCAGACCATCTACTCCTTCACCGGCGCCACCTCCAAACACCTCCTCGACTTCACCCGCCGCCACAAGTCCGCCGCCCTCGTCCGCCTCGTCCGCGACTACCGCTCCACCCCCCAGGTCGTCGGCCTCGCCAACCGCATCATCGCCGAATCCAAGGGCCGCGAGGCCAAGATGCGCCTCGAACTGATCGGCCAGCGCCCCGACGGCCCCGCCGTCACCGCCGAGGTCTTCGCCGACGAGGCCGAAGAGGCCGACATGATCGCGCGCCGCTGCGCCAAACTCATCGCCGACGGCACCAGCGCCTCAGAGATCGCGGTCCTCTACCGCACCAACGCCCAATCCCAGGCCTACGAAGAAGCACTCGCCTCCTACGGCGTCCCCACCGTGATCACCGGCGCCGCCCGCTTCTTCGACCGCCCGGAAGTCCGCCAAGCCGTGCTCGCCCTGCGCTCTGCGGCCAAGACCGACATCGGCTCGATGCCGCTCGCCGAAGCCGTCCCGACCGCGCTCGAAGCGGTCGGCTGGCGCCCCGACGCCGCGCCTTCCGGTGGCGCGCAACGCGAAGCGTACGAAGCGGTCGCCGCCCTGGTGAACCTCGCCGAGCAGTTCCTCGACCACCACCGCGCGAATCCGGACGAGGAGGGCCCCGACCCGGACCTCGACGCCTTCTGCGCCGAACTCTCCCGCCGGGCCTCCGAGCAGCACGCGCCCGCCGTCGAGGGCGTGACGCTCGCGAGCCTGCACGCGGCCAAGGGCCTCGAATGGGACGCGGTGTTCCTGGTCGGCCTGGCCGACGGCACCCTCCCGACCACGTTCGCGCGCACCGAGACCGCGCTGGAGGAGGAGCGGCGCCTGCTCTACGTCGGCATCACTCGCGCTCGCGAGCGCCTCCAGCTCTCCTACGGCCTCGCCCGCAACTCCGGCGGCCGCGAACGGCGCCTGTGCCGCTTCCTCGCGCCGCTGGGCCTGGGCGGCTTCCCGCGCCCGCCCGAGCCGGGCTCGGCCGCACCGAAGCAGCGCTCACCGAAGAAGGCGAAAGTCCTCGACTGCTCCGGTTGCAGCAAGCCGCTGACGGACGCGCGGGACCGCAAGCTGGGACATTGCTCCGACTGTCCAGCCACTATGGATGAGGGTCTGTTCGAGCGGATGCGCGAGTGGCGCGTCAGCGTCGCCAAGCAGGACGGCAAGCCCGCGTTCACCGTCTTCACGGATGTGACCTTGATCGCCATCGCGGAGCGCTGTCCGGGATCCGACAGCGAACTGGCGGCCCTCCACGGGATCGGCAAGTCCAAACTCGACAAATACGGGCCTGCGGTGTTGCACCTGGTCAACGGCGGAGAGGTCGAAGAGGCCGTCGCGATGTGCGCGGGGGAGTCCTGACGTGCCGAACAACCGGCAAAAACTTTCTTCAATGACTCGCGGAAAAAGACGTTGCGCACGCGAGTGAGACGGGCGTAGCGTTGCTCAAGCCGGAGTGAGGTGTGTGCCTCAGCGCCCGGCAAGAGGAGATGAAGACCAATGTTGACCACGGAACCCGAAGGGAGGGGACAAACGATGACGCTGCTCAACGAAACCCAGCACACGACGCCGCTCGGCGTGGCCATTGAGTCGGCTGCCGTTTATCGGCACATCGCGCCCGTCTCCGCTTCGCACCGTGGCACCACTCTGCCCGTTGCCGTCCTGACCACGGCTCCGAGCACCGCCGGCATCGTCGGCAATACGGATATGGGCGCCAAGGCTCTGCTTGGACGCGAGCGCGCAGTCGTCGGCTTCGGCTGGCAGCCGATCGCCGGCTCCGAGAAGCGTCACGGCGTCACCCGCGGGAAACCGCCTCGAGAACATCGAAAGGGCTTATAGACAAGCCCGCTCGGAACTCTCGAGGCCGCGAATCCCGCAACGGGATCGCGGCCTTTTTGTTTGGCTAAAACGCAGGCATGACGAAGCTTGCGAGTCATAAATCGGCAAGGTCGCGGCCCTCCAGTAGAAGACAGACGAGACAGATTGCGAAGCAATTGAGTCCTCAAACAGCACTGATGCGACCGACCGTCGACCAGACCAGCAAGATGCGAGAGGAGACCGAGCCCATGACCGACACCCTCATCGGGCCCGAGCTGCGAGACCAGGCCCGCGAGACCGGCGGCGACCTGGCCTGCCGCGAGTACGACGCGGACCTGTGGTTCTCGGAGCAGCCCACCGAACTGGAGTTCGCCAAGTCCCTGTGCGCCGACTGCCCGGTGCGCCTGGCGTGCCTGGCCGGGGCGCTCGACCGCCACGAGCCGTGGGGCGTGTGGGGCGGCGAGATCTTCGAGAAGGGGAACGTCGTGGCCCGCAAGCGGCCCCGCGGCCGGCCCCGCAAGGACGCCGCGCTCGTCGAGCAGGCCGCGCAGGCGGAGCTCGCCGCGCGGACCAAGGAACTCGCGCTCGCGGGGGTGACGGTGTCATGACCGTCGAATACCTGAGCCGTCATCTGAAGCAGGATGTCGGCGCGAACGATCTCGAACTCCTGCTGGACGCGGAGATCGAAGCGGCTCGGCCGATGCCGTTGACGAACCCCCTGTTCGGCGGGGTCGGACGTCTGCGGATGCGGAGTCTGTGGAAGGAAGCCGGTTACACCGGATCACGCCATGCAGGCCGTCACCGCCGTCGAGGACGGCTTTGACCGCACGCTAACCGCGTTGGCTGAAGGGGTCCATCCCTGAGAAGGGGTGGGCCCCTTCTGTTGTGTCTGGGAGTGTCTCGGAGGGTCTGCGCAAATCGGACATTCGCAGCGCCCCCCGAATCAACGGTGCCACGAGCGACCGACAGAGTCTGCTCAGCGGTTCGGGTCGGTGCCCTCGGGGTCGGCGAAGCCCGGGAGCCACTGCTCCAGGATGTCGCGCCACCTGGCGGTCGCGCCCAACTGGCACAGCACGCCGATCGAGCCCATCGTCACACGGTGGATGAGCAGGTACGACGGCGGGAAGCTCAGCTGCTTGTTCAGCTTCGCAGCCTCCGAGCCCTGCCCGGTCAGCCGCGTGCTCTCCCCGCGCAGCCACTCGCGCGAGAACTGGAACTCCTCGCCCGCGATCGGCGCCAGCATCGGCTGGAGCAGTTCGAGCATCGCCTGCGCGTCGATCGCCAGGCTCGGCGGGACGAAGCCCTCGCCGCGCAGCCCCGCGACCACGTCCTCGGCCTTGCCGTCGAGCGTCAACCGCGTCAACCGCCCCACCTGCACCGGCATCCCGCCCGGCATGCGCGCGGCCGCCCCGAAGTCGTAGACGATGAGCCGCCCGTCCTCGGCGATCGCGAAGTTCCCCGGATGCGGGTCGGCGTGCAGCAGCCCGGCCCTCCTGGGCGCGGAGAAGTGCAGGGTCGCCAGCCGCAGTCCGGCCGCGTCGCGCTCGGCCTGGGTCCCGTCGGTGATGACCGCCGACAGCTGCGTCCCCGCGATCCACTCGGTGACCAGGACCTCGCCGCTGGCGTGGACCACCTTGGGCACCACGATGAGCGGGTCGCCGTCGAACGCGTCAGCGAACTGACCCTGCGTCGCGGCCTCCAGCTCGTAGTCGAGCTCCTCCAGGAGCCGCTCGCGCAGCTCCACGGTGATCCGCTTGACGTCGAAGTTCGGTTGCAGCACCTTGAACATCGGCGCGATGCGCGAGAGGTGGCGCAGGTCGGAGCGCAGCGCGTCGCCCGCGCCCGGGTACTGGATCTTGACGGCGACCTCGCGGCCGTCCTTCCACACCGCCCGGTGCACCTGCCCGATGCTCGCGGCGGCGGCCGGCGCGTCGTCGAACTCGACGAAGCGCTCGCGCCAATCGGCGCCCATCTGCCGCTCCAGCACCCCGTGGACACTGGCCACGGGCAGCGCGGGGGCGGCGTTCTGCAGCTTCGTCAGGGCCTGCCGGTACGGCGCGGCCAGATGCTCGGGAAGGGCCGCCTCGAAGATCGACAGGGACTGCCCGAGCTTCATCGCACCGCCCTTGAGCTGCCCGAGCACGCTGAAGACGTGCTCGGCGGTGCGCCGCTGGGCCTGCTCGCTGAGGATCTCGTCGGCCAGCCCGGTCACCCGCTTGCCCAGCCCGACCGTGGCCCTGCCCGCCAGCCCCAAGGGCAGGGAGGCGAGCTTCATACCCCGTACGAACGCTCGACGGGGGAGATCGTCACCCGAATGGGCGGGTCCATGCCTGTCGCTCACGTTCCCAATGCTCTCACGCCGGGACCGGTTTTCGACGCCCCAACCACCGTTGGGACACGTGAGTTCCACGCATTCGGGCCCGGATCAGGCGCAGGCGTGTCACCCGCCTGGGTGAAGCGGCGCGGCGGGGCTTACACGCGTGAAATCTGTGGCATTCTGAGGCCGAACGGTTGCACAGCGTGACCGTCGCAACACTGCTTCGCATGATGAGGCCGCACAACAGGGGGATACCAGTGGCTCAAGCTACGGAGACTTACAACGGCTACTGCGTCAAGTGCCGTGAGAAGCGCGACTTCGAGGGCCACGTGGTGGTCTCGGATTCGGGCCGCCGGATGGCCAAGGGGACGTGCCCGACTTGCGGCACCAAGATGAACCGGATCCTCGGCAAGGCTTCGTGATCGCGCCTCGAGCGCCCTACCCCTCGTCAGATCCCACATTTCGGGAGATCGGCGGGGGGATTTTCTTGGCATATAACCACTCTCGCCGCAATCGCGACATCCGCGTTATGTGATTGTCACCCCCGCGGATTAGTGTGCGTTCATGGCGCGCAAAGTGCATCCCCCCGTAGAAGTACGGCGCTCTCCCCGGCGCCGCGCTACCGTAGCGGCCTACGAAGAACGAGGCCGTGTGGTCGTCATGATCCCGGACGCCTTCTCGGAGACCGAGGAGCGCGAATGGATCGACCACATGCTCGCGAGGCTGCGTCAACGCGAGGCCCGTGACGGCCGCGCCTCCGACAACGCCCTGCGAGACCGGGCCGTCAGGCTCGCCCGTCGCTATTTCCCCGAGCACCCCGACTGCGCCACGCCCCGGAGCGTCCGCTGGGTCGACAACCAGCAGCGGCGCTGGGGTTCGTGCACTCCCTCGGACGGCACGATCCGCATCTCGAGGCGGATCATGATGATGCCGTCATGGGTGATCGACTACGTCCTGCTCCACGAACTCGCCCACCTGGTCCACGCCGACCATTCGCGGCCGTTCTGGGACATGGTCGGGCGCTACTCCAAGGCCGAGCGGGCCCGCGGTTATCTCGAGGGCATCGCCGACGCCGAGGCCACCGAGCGGCGCTGAGCCGCTCCTTCGAACCGACCGCCGACGCGGCCGGGTGATCCGTATTGCCTACTTGTCGTCGGGTTCGTCCTCGTCGTCGTCCTTGGGGTCGTTGACCGCCAGCTGGTCGAACATCGACAGGTCGAGGTCCTCCAGGGCCTCCGAGACCGTCGCGAAACCCTCCGGGTGATCCAGGTCGGCCGCGCTCGGCATCAGGTCCGGGTGCGCCCACACCGCTTCGCGCCCCTCGATGCCGCGGGCTTCCGCGAGTGAATGCCACAGCAGCGTCGCCGCCCGCACCTTCGCCGGGTCGATCTGCAGGCCCACCAGCGCCTCGAACGTCTGCTCCGCCGGGCCGCCCGTCGCACGCCGCCGCCGCGCCGACTCCATGAGCCGGTCCATCGTCGGCAGCCGCTCGCCGACCGCTTCGGCCACGACCACGTTGATCCAGCCGGCGATGAGCGCGAGCGTCGTCGCCAGTCGCGCGAGCGCCGCCTTCTGCTGGTCGGTGTCCTCGGGCTTGAACACCTCGCTCAGGTCCAGGGTCGCCGCGGCCTCGGGGTCCATCGGATCGATGTCCGACATGGCCTCCTCGATCGCGGACTCGTCGATGCGGATCTCCCGCGCGTACGCCTCCAGCGCTCCCAGCAGGTGCGGGTGCAGCCACGGCGCGTGCGTGAACAGTCGGTGCGCCGCCGCTTCGCGCAGTGCCACGTACAGGCGCACCTCGTCGATCGGCAGCTCCAGGCCTTCCGCGTACGCCTTGATGTTCCCCGGCAGCAGCGCCGCGACGCCGGTCTTGCCAAGCGGCAGACCGACTTCGGTCGAGGACAGCACTTCTCCGGCGAGCTTGGCGAGCGCCTGGCCCATCTGCGCCCCGAACAGTGCCGAGCCGACGCCCTTCATGAGGTCGGCCATCGGGCCGAGCATGCCGGCCATCTCCTCGGGCACGAGCGTCTGCATCGCCTCGCCCATCTGGGCGGCGAGCGGTTCGGCCAGCTGCTTCCAGGAGTCTTCGGTGCGCGCGATCCACTGCTTGCGCGTCCACGCGTCAGTGGCCGTGACGCCCGAAGGCCAGTTCACGGCGGAGTCGAGCCACAGGTCGGCGAGGCGCACGGCCTCGGCGACCTGCGCCTGGTCGGCGGGGCCGACGATGTTCTCGGCCTCCAGCTCTGACTCGGCGAGCTGCTTGGCCAGCTGCCAGTTGACCGGACCGGACGACAGCGACTGCGCCATCATCTGCTGCAGCTGCTGCATCATCTGCTGCACCCGCGGGTCGTTCGGGTCAGGCATGTCGCCGCCCAAGTTGCCGAAGCCGAATGGAATGTCGGAGCCCATGGGCCAACCGTACGTCAGAGGCAGGCGCCCAGGCCATGGCCCGCCGATTCGGAAGCCCCGTGTTCGCTGCGGGCCGAACATGCCTGTGGGCTGCGGCATGTAGGCTTCCGCGCATGCGAAGGCGTGGAATCACCGTCCTCTTGGGCGCCGTACTGGTGGCGCTGCTGACCTGGCAGGCCTTGTCAATGGACGTCGCCTACGTGGTCTTCAGCCCCGGCCCCACGGAGGACGTGCTCGGCTCCGAGGAGATCGACGGCGTCGAGCACCCGATCATCAGCGCCGACACCGAATACCCCTCGGAAGGGCAGCTGCGCCTGACCACGGTCCGTGTCAAGCAGGCGGTCACCCTCGCCCAGTCCCTGCGCTACTGGCTGTCCAATGAGTACGCGATCGTCCCGCGCGACCTGGTCTACCCTCCCGGCGAGTCCGAGGAGGAGATCGCCGAGGAGCAGGAGGCGGACTGGGTCGAGTCCCAGTCCAACGCCGAGCAGGCCGCTCTGGCGTACCTCGGCGAGCCCGCGCAGATCACCGTCGTGGCCGACTCCGGCGGACTGTTGGCCGGTGACGTCCTCACCGCCGTCGGCACGACCGCCGTGACGTCCCTGGTCGATCTCGCCGATTACGCCGACAGCGAAACCACGGTCACCGTCACGCGTGCCGGAGCGCCCGTCGAGGTCCCCGGCGTCCTCCTCGGCGACGCCGATCTGGAGTCCACCCACGACGACCCGTACGGCATCGAGATCGACACCGACGCGCTCGACATCGGCGGTCCGTCCGCGGGCATGATCTTCGCGCTCGGCATCGTCGACCGGGTCACCGAGGGCGACCTGACCGACGGGAAGGTCATCGCCGGGACCGGCGAGATCGATCCTGAAGGGAACGTCGGCCCCATCGGCGGCATCCAGCAGAAGATCACCGCGTCGGCCGATGCGGGCGCCGAAGTGTTCCTCGCCCCGGCCGCGAACTGTTCGGACGCCGTCACCGTCGCCCCCGACGACATGACTATTGTCAAGATCGAGACGCTTGAAGACGCCGTTACGGCGCTCGAGTCCCTAGCGGCCGGCGGGGAAGTCACGACCTGTTGACCTCGCCGGCGCCGCGAGACGAGAAGGAGTTGCTTCAGTGGCGAACCGGACGCCCACCCCCCCACGGATGAGCAGACGAGGACGCTACGTCCTGATCCTCCTCGTGGGCGCGATTGTCCTGCTGTCGGTCCTCGGCTGGCTGGTGAGCCTGCGCACCGACTACCTCTGGTACGACTCCGTCGGGTACACCACGGTGTTCTCGACGATGATGTGGTCCCGCCTGGGGCTCTTCGGCGCGTTCACCCTGGCGATGGCCGCCTGGTGCGGCCTGAACCTCTACCTGGCCTACCGCTTCAGGCCCGACACCTGGCCCGCGACGAGCGAGCAGGAAGGCCTTGAGCGCTACCGGGAGCTGATCTCGCCGCGCGCGGGCTGGTGGATCGGCGGCGTCGCCGTCGTCGTCGGCGTCTTCGCCGGCATGTCCGCCCAGAGCCGCTGGGAGACCTGGCTGCTGTTCCGCGAAGGCGGCAACTTCGGCTGGACCGACCCGGTCCTGAACATGGACGCCGGGTTCTACGTGTTCCGGCTTCCGTTCTGGCAGTTCCTGATCGGCTTCGGCTTCGCCGCGGTCGTCGTCGGGATCCTCGCCTCACTGAGCGCCTACTACCTGTACGGCGCGCTGCGCTTCTCCGGCACGGGCGAGCGCATGACGAACGTCGCGCGCATCCACCTGTCGGTTCTGGTGGCGCTCTTCCTGGGGCTCAAGGCGGTCGCGTACTACTTCGACCGCTTCGACTTCACCACCCAGGACAACCCGGTCACCGACATCGTCGGCGGCGGGTACACCGAGATGACCGCCCTCATGAACGCCAAGAACGCGCTCATCTGGGTCTCGGTCATCGCGGCCGTGGTCATCCTGATCTTCTCGTGGGGCTTCACGCGCTCCCTCGCCCTGCCCGCAGCGGCACTGGGCCTCGTCGTGGTCACCGCGATCGCGGCCGGCGGCATCTACCCGGCGGTCGTGCGCAACTTCCAGGTCGAGCCCAACCGCCCCCAGCGCGAAGGGGAGTACGCGCAGCACACCATCGACGGGACGCGCTTCGCCTACGACATGGAGGATCTGGAGACGACCACGTACCCGGTCGCGTCCCAGCCCGATGCGCAGGCCATGGCCGAGGACCAGTCGACGGTCCCGTTCGTGCGGCTCATCGACCCGTTCGTCGTCTCCGACGCCTTCACCCAGGCGCAGCAGCCGCGGAGCTTCTACGACTTCAACGAGAAGCTCGACATCGACCGCTACACGTACACCGAGACCGACGCGAACGGCGACCCGGTGCTCGACGCCAACGGCGACCCGGTCCAGGTCACCCAGGACTTCGTGGTCGGCCTGCGCGAGCTCAACCCGAGCCAGCTCACGGACGAGCAGCAGGACTGGACCGTCGCCCACACCGTGTACACGCACGGCTGGGGCTTCGTGTCCGCCTCCACGACCGAGAGCGACAACGGCGCGCCGTGCTTCACCTCCGGCGTCCTCTCCGACGACGCGGGGAACTGCCAGATCGGCAACGACATCATCGACGTCGAGAAGCCGCAGATCTACTACGGCCTGCTCAACAACGAGTACGCGATCGTCGGCCTCCCCGAGGGCGACGGGGACGACTCCACGCCCCGCGAGTACGACCGGCCCATCGACGTGGCCGTGAGCGACGAGGACGCCGAGGACGTGCCCGCCGAGGAGATCGGCGACGACCGCTACACCACCTACGAGGGCGACGGCGGCGTCGACATCGGCTCGATCAGCCGGCGGCTGCTGTACGCGTGGGAGCTCCAGGAGCCCCGGTTCCTGCTGTCCGATCAGATCAACGAGGACTCGCAGCTCCTGTACAACCGGAACGTGCGCGAGCGCGTCGAGGAGGTCGCCCCGTTCCTCACGGTCGAGGCCGACCCGTACCCGGCCGTGGTCGACGGCGAGATCGTGTGGATCGTCGACGGCTACACCACGACGAACGACTTCCCGTACGCCGACCGGGTCAACCTGGCCGACGCGACGAACGACACCTACTCCGGTCAGGGCGTCGCCAACCAGTCGTCCGAGGAGATCAACTACATCCGCTCCTCGGTCAAGGCCGTGGTCAACGCCTACGACGGCTCGGTGAAGCTCTACGAGTTCGACGATGAGGACCCGATCCTCAAGGCCTGGAACGCGATCTACGGTGGGGACCTCATCATCCCCAAGGACAAGATCCCCGAGACGCTGCAGGCGCACTTCCGGTACCCGCAGGACCTGTTCAAGATCCAGCGGAGCCTGCTCCAGCGCTACCACGTGGACGAGTCGCGGACCTTCATCGAAGGCGGCGAGGCGTGGGCGACCCCCTCGGACCCGTCGCAGTCCCGTGAGGTCACGCAGCCCGCGTACTACGTGTACGCGACCTATCCGGAGCAGGATCAGCCGTACTTCCAGCTCACCGGGAGTTTCACGCCGCGGAACCGGCCGAACGCCATGGCGAGCCTCATGTCGGGCTACTACGACGAGAACGGCGATCCGCAGCTGAAGGTCTACGACGTGGTCGGCGGCGACGACCAGTCGGTGAGACAGATCCACCAGATCATCACGTCCACATCGGAGGTGGTGACGACGCTGCGGGATGCCACGCAGGCCGGCACCACGGTGGAGTGGGGCAACCTGCTCGCGCTGCCGGTGGGCGACGGGATTCTCTACCTCGAGCCGATGTACCTGCGCAGACAGGCGGGCGGCCAGGGCGAGGACCTGCCGCGCCTGACGAACGTGGCGATCAGTTACGGGGGTTACGTCGGCTTCGCGCCGAGCTTCGAAGAGGCCGTGGCGATGGTGGTCGAGAAGTACGTGACGGGCGCGCCGAGCGAGGCCGAGCAGACCGAGGGCGAGACGGACGGCGAGACGCCGTCCGAGACTCCATCGGAGACGCCGAGCGAGACGCCGACGACCGAGGCTCCGGACACGGCGGAGCCGCCGGAGGTCGCGGCCGCGATCGAGGATGTGCTGGCGGCGCAGTCGGCCTATGAGGAGGCGCAGGCCTCGGGCACGAACGAGGAGGAGGGTGCGGCCTTGGACGCCCTGCTCGCCGCCCTGGACCAGCTCCAAGCGGCAAGAGACGCCGCGGGCCAGTAGGCCCGGAAGCAAGTTGAAATCCGGAAGCGCCCGGCGGCCTCAGGCCGCCGGGCGCTTTCATGTCTCATCACACCTTCGGGCGACAAAGCCGCCGGTGGCCCCGGTTTCTGTCATACCCCCGCGGAACGCTGGGGACTACGGTCCCCTCTGGGAGGGTGGGGGCTAGGGATGGTAACTGGTTGAGCAGCGAACCGCGCTACTGCTCGTCGTCGGGGTCGGGCGTCTCTTCTGCCTCGGACTTGCACGCTTCGGCGTCAGCCGCGCGCCGCACCGTCACCTGCACCGCCGAGCCGGGGTCGACTTCGCTTCCCCCGCTGGGCGACTGGCGCACCACGTTGCACTTGGTCTCGCCCTCACCCTCGTACTCGACCACCGCGTTGAGCCCGGACTCCTCGATGCGCGTCCGCGCATCCGCCTCGGACTGCGCGACCACGTTCGGCACCGTCGACTTTGCGGGCGCCGAAGGCGAACTGCTCTCGCTCGGACTCGCCGAGCCGCTCGGGCTCAGCGTCGGCCCGGCCGTACCGGCCGCGCCTTCGGCGGGCGCCGTCGCGCCCTCGTCCGTCGCGGACTCACTCGGCCCGGGCGTGGCCGAACCCGTCTCGTCCCCGCCGTCGTCCTCGTCCCAGAACCCGCCGTCGCCGTCCTGGCCCTGGAGTTCCGCGTTCTCCGCGCCCGATTCGTCGGCCGCTTGCGTTCCCGGTTCGTCGGTGTCGCCCCACGGCAGCGTCGTCATGATCGCGCCGATCGCCGCGATGCCCGCGAGCGTCCCGGCCAGCGCCAGCCACAACCCGCGCCGCTTCGGCCGCTCCTCCTCCTGCACGGGAGCGGGCCCGGTCGGCCCGGTCGGCGGCCCGACCACGTGCCCTCCCGTGTGCGCACCGGTGAACGGCGGCAGCGTGTGGCCGCCCGTGTGCACACCCGGCTGCGAACCGGCCTGCAAACCAGGCTGCGAACTCGACTGGTAACCCGGCTGCGACCCGGAGTGCAGTCCGGTCACCGGACTCGAATGCGCCGCCGCTCCCGGATTCGGCCGCCGGTGGGCGCCGGTGGGCGGTCCCGGCACCGGCGTGTTCGGCTGGTATTCGGGCATCGGACGGGTGCGCGCAGGCCCGGTGCCGGTGCGGTTGTGCAGCAGCGCGTCTCGGGTCTCGCGGCAGACCGCGGCGAGCGCGGCCGCGTCGGGCCAGCGCGCCGACGGGTCCTTCTGGAGCGAGCGCCGCACGATCTCGGTGACCTCGTACGGGATCTCCACGGGCAGCGGCGGCGGGGCGTTGCGCAGGTGCGCCGAGAGCACCCCGAGCGGGGTGTCGGCCTTGAACGGCGGCGACCCGGCCAGGCACTGGTGGGCGACCACGCCGAGCGAGTACAGGTCCGAAGCGGCCGTGAGGTTCTCACCGGCGGCCTGCTCGGGCGACATGTACGTGACGGTGCCGAGCACGACGCCGGTGGTGGTCAGGGTGAGGTTGTGGCTGACGCGGGCGATCCCGAAGTCCACCAGCACGACCGAGCCGTCGCCGCGGACGAGGATGTTCCCGGGTTTGATGTCGCGGTGGACGATCCCGGCGGCGTGGGCGACCTGGAGCGCTTCGGCGACGCCGCCGACCACGCGCAGCGCGTCGGCCGCGGCGAGCTTGCCCCACAGGCCGAGCAGGCGCGAGAGCGGCTTGCCGTCGACGTATTCCATGATGAGGTACGCGAGCTGAGCGTCCTCGTCCTCGATCTCGCCGTAGTCGTAGACCTCGACCACGCCGGGGCCCTGCATGACGGCGATGGCGCGGGCCTCGCGGCGGAAGCGCTCGCGGAAGCCGCGGTCGTCCACGAGGTCGGCGAGGAGGACCTTCACGGCGACGGTCCGCCACAGGATCGTGTCGGTGCCTTCCCAGACGTCGCCCATCCCGCCGCCCCCGATACGGCGTTCGAGCCGGTACCGCCCGTCAAGGACATCGCCGGCCTTGAGGTTGCGAGTGCTGAGCATCGGGCGGCTTTCCCCTCCTCGGCGAAGCGTGCGCTTCGCCTGGCGTCGGATTGTCTCCGAGGTCTAACGACCGGGGGCGGCAGAGGCTACGCGCTGGATCGGGCGAACTTCGGCCCTGTAGAGGGAATTTCGGGCGCCGCGTGCCGTGCGCGGCGCCGGGGTCTAACGCTTCTTGCCGCCGGGGACGCCGCTGAGCGCGAGGGCGCGGGAGGCTGCGTGCACGCTCGCCGCGGCGATGGCGGGCGCGCCGACGGATTCGGGGACGGGGGGCTGGCCGACGGCCTGGCCGAGCTGGCCGTCCCAGCAGGCCCAAGAGTGGCAGGGCCACGACTGCGCGCAGTGCGAGCACACGGGGTGCTTGGCGTCGCGCTGGTCGATTGCGGGCGTGTGGCGTTTCCACCAGCGCGCTTGGACCCTCCAGAGGCTCGGCACCAGCACCTCGCTGGGCGGCTCGTCCGGGGGAGGATTCTCGAGTGTGTACGGACTGCGCAACGCGGGCTGCCTTTCCGGTGTTCGAAGCTGATCGGACCCGTTGGGGCCCTTAATGATCGGGCATTCGGGTTCGGGTGAGAGCTGGTCGATGCCGAGTCGCGGTGTCGAATCGGTACAGTCGGGGGAGGCGGGTAGCCCCTCCGTACAGTAGAATTGCACATGCAGATTTTGGATGCAAGAGGTATAACCGGATCGGGTGGCGGTTCTTCTACCCCGGCCTCGGCGAGGCGCACGCAGCAGTGACGGTGTTCGGCTGTCGCGCCGCCGAACGGCCAGAAGTCCTCAGCATACGGTGCGTCCTCACCGATTCCGGAGAGATCAGGGTGTCAAATGGGTACATCGAACGACAACGCTGACAGCGATCTGCCGAAGAAGTTGGGAGGCAAGGCGATGCCTTCGAGCGGCAGCCCCACGGTCCGCCGGCGCCGCGCCGGCAAGATCCTCCGCGCGTTGCGCGAGGCCTCCGGAAAGGACGCCAACGACGCCGCAGCGGCCCTGGAGGTCACCAGCTCCACGATCTACCGCATGGAACTCGGCCGCGTCGGGATCAAGCCCCGCGACGTCCAGGCCCTGGTCGAGGTCTACGGCGTCAACGACTCCGACCTGGTCGAAGAGCTCGTGCGCCTGGCCCGGGACGGGCGCAAACGCGGCTGGTGGGCCCGCTACTCCGACACCATCTCGCCGCCGTACGCGACCTACATCGGACTCGAGCAGGACGCCTCCAGCCTGAACGTCTACGACGGACTGATCATCAACGGGCTCTTGCAGACCCGCGAGTACGCCAAGGCGACCTTCAGCATGGTCCCGGAGCAGTCGCTGCGGTACATGGACGAGCGGATCGACCTGCGCATGGAGCGCCAGCAGCGCCTGCGCGGCGACCTGAAGATCTGGAACGTCATCGACGAGGCCGCCATCCGCCGCGTCCTGGGCGGCCCGAAGGTCATGATCGACCAGCTGCAGAACCTGCTCGAACTGGGATCACTGCCGAACGTGCACCTCCAGGTGCTGCCCTTCGAAGGCGGCGCCTACCCCGGGATGCTCTCCTCGTTCACGATCCTCGGCTTCGGCCCCCTCGAAGGCGAGGTCGACCCCGGCTACCGCCACCCCGACGTGGTCTACATCGAGGGCCACAACGGCGACGTCTACGAGGAGGGCGCGGACGTGCAGCCCTTCCACGAGATCTTCGGCTACCTCCGCTCGGCCGCGCTCGACCCGGGCCGGAGCCTGGAGTTCATCGAACAGCAGGCCCACCACCTCAAATCCTTCTAGCGCGAGAACCGCAAGGGGGCGGCCACCTGCAATTCGGTGGCCGCCCCCTCGCTCGTCCCTACCTGCCGGATGTCCGCAGCAGTGAGAGCCAGTCGGCTCGGCTGGCGCGCAGAATCGGGCTCACCGTCAGCTTGGTGTCCCTGATCTCCACGGCCGCTTCCGCGAGCCTGGCCTCAACACAAGCCCCATTCGGGCCTGACCTGCTGCTCTTCCTCCATGTGTGGGTCAACATGGATCTCCTCCTTCCAAGGAGCATTCGAGTCCCCAGGACGAGGTTTACCTTAACCAGCGCGAAGCAAGGGCAACGTCGACTATCCGTCACTATCAGGTTTTGGACAGAACCCGATCGGCCTTCACCACTGCGGCGTGTCGCAGACGCGGCCGGGACTCCCCGGCTCGATTTGGACCGTCGCATGGCCGATGTCGAAGCGTTCTGCCAGCGTCCGCTGGGCGTCGACGAGTACGGACCCGGGATCGGCGTCATTGCGCAATGCGAGATGGACCGTGGCGACCTCCATACCCGAAGTCAAAGTCCACAGATGGAGGTCGTGAACCTCTTTCACTCCATCGAGTGTCGACAGGGCCCCTTCGACCGCTTGGACGTCGACCGCTTTGGGGGCGTGCTGCAACAGAATGCGAAGCGCGTCGCGCCCGAGCCGGTACGCGCGCGGCAGGATGAACAGGCCCACGCCGACGGCGATGAGGCTGTCGATCGCGTACCAGTCGGTGAAGGCGATGACGAGGGCCGCGACGATGACCCCGACCGAGGCGAGCGCGTCGCCGAGCACCTCGAAATAGGCGCCCCGCACGTTGATCGACTCCTCGGCTGCCGAACGCAGCAGCAGCAGTGAGGCGACGTTCGCGCCCAGGCCGACGACCGCCACGACGAGCATCGGGATCGAGTCGACCTCGGGCTGGTCGCCCAGGCGCCGCAGCGCCTGCACGATCACGAAGCCCGCGACGCCGAACAGCAGCACCGTGTTCGCCAGGGCCGCGAGCACTTCGAGCCGGTACATCCCGAACGTACGGCGCGGCCTGCCGCCGGCGCGCTGGACCGCGATGATCGCGGCCAGCGCCATGGCGATCCCCAACGCGTCCCCCGCGAGGTGCGCGGCGTCCGAGAGCAGCGCGAGCGAATGGGTGTACCAGGCGGCGACGGCCTCGACGATCATGACCGCGACCGCCAAGGCCAAGGCCAGCCAGAGGCGGCCCCGGTGGCGTGCGCCGAGCGAGGCGGCTCCGGCGTGCGAGTGGTCGTGGCCCATGCGGGCTCCTCCTTCGAAGCGGTACGGCTCGGCTCGCCGTTCGGCGGCGGACCGGGCCTCGGCGATGGGAGTCCCCGCCGACATCGCATGCTAACATGCGTACTTTTGCATATTACCGTGACGGGTGGCCCGCAGTGCCGACTCCGCATCAACAGCCCCGCCCCGGGGTACCCGAAACCCCACCGGCACTGCCACTGCGCCGCCGTGCGCGGCATTTCTCCGAAAGTTCACAGAAATGCCGTACCCGGGGGACTTTCACAATGGGAGCGCCGGAATGGAATAATATTCGTACCAACATCAACAGCACTGGTCACGGGGGGTGACGATGAAAGACGCCATTGAAACCTCTGCCATCGCGTTCATCACAATCGTCGCGATCGTCCTCATATTCGCCGCGGTCCTCGGGCTGCGCTCCTTCATCGAGACCAGGCGCCGCCGAAAAGCCCGTGCCAGGACCGACGCCGAAGCCTGGACCGAGCTCCTCGGCAACCAGCTCCACATCGCACCCGGCTCCGTCGGCGACATCGAGGCCGCCGCGGCCCTCGACCGCGCCCGCAAGCTCCACTACAAGGCGGTCGAGAAACTCAAGACCGCCAAGAAGACCAAGCAGTTCGAACGCATCCGCACCTACGCGCTGGCCGGACTGCACAACCTCAACATCATGCGACGCCGCCTCGGCAAGGCACCGGGACCGCAGGGCCCGATCCCCTTCAACGCCGCGCCGAGCAAGGCGTCCAAACGCGACGACAACACTCGCGACGTCGCCACCGGGCCGTCCACCGGACTGCCCTTCTGACGGCACTGCCCTTCTGACCGCACTTCCAGGTCTGCAAAACAGCACCGGGGGCGGCTCGAAAGAGCCGCCCCCGGTGCTTGCACTTCCGCTTACTCGACGGTCTGGCGCCGCGGCGAGAGCAGGTCGAAGACCCACATCGTCAGCCACACGATGATCGCGCCCCAGAACGCCGGCCAGAAGCCGTCCACGTAGAACCCCAGCTCGAACTGCTCCGACACCCAGCCGGTCAGCCAGAACATCAGCGCGTTCACCACCAGCCCGAACAGGCCCAGCGTGAGCACGTACAGCGCGCAGCCGACCGCCATGATGATCGGCTTCACGAACGTGTTCACCGCCGTGAAGATCAACGCGACCACCACCAGGGAGAAGAACTTCACCACTGTGGAGTCGCCGTACAACCAGATGCCCCCGACCAGCGCCGTCGCCAACCACAGCGCCAGAGCCGTCACGATGAGCCGCAGCAGAAACTTCATTTCGCCAGTATCGCCGCCCAGGCCCCCGCACGTCCAGTTTCCGCCAAGACCACTGGTCCCGCGCAACGGGAAAGGGCCCCGCCGACCGGCGGAGCCCTGCCCTGTTCGCCTGCGCGCTAGCGCTTCTCGATCGAGAAGCGCGCCGCGATGACCCGGGCCACGATCGTGAACAGGAAGACGATCGCGATCAAGGTCAGCGCCGCACCCCAGGCGCGATCCTGGGAGGCCGCGAACGGCTGGCTCGCGTTGCGGAAGATCTGCGCGGCGAGCGTCGTGTTCGCGCCGTCGAACAGGTCCGGCTTGTACACGTACGTCAGGCCCACCGTGACGATGATCGGCGCGGTCTCACCGGCCGCGCGCGCGACCGCCAGCAGCGAACCCGAGGTGATCCCCGACGAAGCCGCCGGAAGCACCACGCCCAGGGTCGTGCGCCATTTGCGAGCGCCCAGACCCGAAGAGGCCTGCCGCAGCTCGTCGGGGACCAGCCGCAGCATCTCCTCGGCGGAGCGGATCACGATCGGCAGCATGAGGCACGCCAGCGCCAGCGCCCCGGCGAAACCGGTCCGCTCGTCGATGACGGTCACGTAGCCCACGTAGATGAACAGGCCCATCATGATCGAGGGCACCCCGGTCATGACGTCGGCCATGGTGCGGATGAACCGCGCCAGCGGCTTGTTCTTGCCGTACTCGTTGAGGTAGACCGCGCCCAGCACGCCCACCGGGATCGACAGGAGCGCGGCCATGCCCGTGATCGCCAGCGTCCCCACGATCGCCGGGCCCATGCCCGGGCCCTCGGTGCGGTAGTTCCGCGGGATCTCCTCGATGAACCACTCGAGGCTCCACGTGGAGGCGCCCCGGGAGACGACCTGCCAGGCCACGAGGACCAGCGGCAGGGCCGCGACCAGGACGCACAGGCTGATCCCGAGCGTCGCGCCCTTGTCGGCGAGGGAGCGTCGCAGCGACAGGTTCCGCCCCGTCAGGTCCGGAGGCGTCGTGCCGCCGTTCGTGAGCGTCGTCATGAGTGGGCACCCTTCATCTTGAGCTCGGCGCGCCGGACCACGACGCGGGCCAGGAAGTTGATCAGGACGGTGATCGCGAACAGCAGGACGCCGATGCCGATGAGCGCGTCGGTGTGCAGGCCGCCCGACTCGCCCCACTGCTGGGCGATGACCGCGGCCATGGTGTTGCCCGGGGCGAACACGTTGGTGTTGATGCCGATCGCGCCGCCGATGACCAGGGCCACCGCGATCGTCTCGCCCATCGCGCGGCCCAGGCCGAGCATCGAGGCGCCGACGAGCCCGCCGAACGAGTGGGGGAGGATCGCGCCCTTGACCATCTCCCAGCGGGTGGCGCCGAGCGCGTACGCGCCCTGCTTGTCGATGTCGGGCACGGTCGCGAACACCTCCCGGGAGATCGAGGTGATGATCGGGATGCACATGACCGCGAGGATCAGGCCCGCGGTGAAGTAGTTGCGGCCGGTGTTGGTCTCGTCGAAGATCGCGTTCAGACCCGGGATCGGCGACACGACGCCCGCCCACCACTGGTAGATCGGGGTGACCCACGGGATCAGCACGATGCTGCCGACCAGTCCGAACACCACCGAGGGGATGGTGGCGAGGAGGTCGACGATCGTCACGATGTACTTGCGGCTGCGGCGGTGGGCCACCTCGGTGATGAACAGCGCGATGCCGATCGACACCGGCACCGCGACGATCATCGCGATGATCGAGGTCACCAGGGTGCCGTAGAGGAACCCGAGCGTGCCGAAGACCTCGTCGCTGGGCGACCAGCGGGTCCCGGTGATGAACTCGATCGGGTCCAGGGCGATCGCGGGCCAGGCCTGGAACGAGGTGGTGACCAGGATCAGACCGAGGACGATGAGGACCATGGCGCCGGCGAGGGTGACCAGGCCGGTGAAGCCCTTGTCGGTCCGGCGCGAGCGGGCCTCGCCGCCGAGATCCACTTCGGGAGGCGTTTCGGGAGCTGACGTAGCGGTCAAGAGAGTCTCTCCGGTCTCGTGAGCGGAACGGCCGAAAACCCCATCGGCTGAGCGGCCGCTGGGGTCATCGGGTCTCCGGTGTGCTTAGGCAATCGTCTCGTTGAGGGCGTCGAGGGCCTTGGTCCGCAGCGCCTCGGGCAGGGCCGCGAAGTGGGCGTCGGCCGCGATGTCCTGGCCGTCGGTGAGCAGGTAGGTCACGAACTCCTTGACGCCGGCCGCGACGTTCTCGTCCTCGTAGTCGGTCCGGATCAGGATGTAGGTCGGGGCGACGATCGCGTACGACTCGGCGCCGGCCGCGTTGAGCGGGTTGTAGGACAGGTCGTCGTTCACGACGGCCCCGTCGAGCGCGGCGGTCGAGGCGTCCAGGCTCGGCTGGACGAACGCGCCGTCGGCGTTCTCGATGGCGGCGGTGACGAGACCGGTCTCGGTCGCGTCGGCCAGGTCGACATAGCCGATCGCGCCTTCGGTCTGGGTGATGACCGTCGCGACACCGGTGTTCTTCTCGCCGCCGATGGAGCCTTCGGGCCATTCGATCTCGTCGGACGCGCCGAGGGTCCACGTGTCGGTGGCCTCGTCGAGGAAGGTCGAGAAGTTCTTGGTGGTGCCCGAACCGTCCGAGCGGTGCGCCACGGTGATCGCCGTGTCGGGCAGGGTCAGGTCGGGGTTGGTGGCCACCAGGGCCGGGTCGTTCCACGTGGTGATGTCGCCCTGGAAGATCCCTGCGAGGGTCTCCTGGTCGATCTGCACGCCCTCGACACCGGGAAGGTTGTACGACACCGTGATGGGAGCGGCGACCGTGGGGATGTACTGGAAGGAGCCCGCCTCGGGGCCGTCGTCGTCGCCGACCAGCGAGTCCGTGCCGGCGAAGTCGTTCAGGTCCTGCCCGAAGGCCTCCTTGCCGGCGCTCGAACCGTCGGCGCTGTAGGTGACGACCAGGTCGGGGTTGATCTCGCCGTAGGCCTCGATGGCCGCCGCGTAGAAGGCGTCGGGGAAGCTCGCACCGGAACCGATGATCTCACCGGATGCCAGGTCGCCGTCGCCGCTCTCGTCGTCACTGCCGCCGCAAGCCGCCATGCTCAAGGCCAAGGCGCCCGCGGTGATCGTGCCGAGAACGGTCCGGCGGTTCAGTTTCATGTTCACAGCTGATCTCAACTCCGTCTCCCGGACTCGGCCGGGTCACTGCTTCACTGTCCGAGTCCTATGAAAGCCAGACCCGGTGTTCACCCGCTGACTTGGAGTTGAACTCAAGGTGAACGACTGAGCGCGATTCGCAACCGCATCGCGACCCAGGGCTGTGAGCAGGGAGTTCAATCGGGCCTTGGCCCGGCTGTGATCAGACCGTTATGAACGGTCGAGGTGGACGTCCCCGGTGACCAGGTAGACCACCTGATGCGAGATCCGCACCGCGTGATCGCCGAACCGCTCGAAGAACCGCGCCAGCAGCGCCACGTCCACCGCCGTCTGCGGCCCGTACGCCAGGCTCGGCAGTTGGTCGTGGATCCGCTGCTGGATGGCGTCCAGCTCGTCGTCGTCCAAGCTCATCTGCGTCGCCTCCAGATGATCGCGCTCGGCCAGGATCCCCACCAGCTTCTCGGCGATCCGCACCGCCGCCGCGCCCATCGCCGCGAAGTCGGGCCGCAGCGAATCGGGGATCACCGGCACCGGCGCGCGCAGCAGCACCGACTTCGCCACGTGCTTCGCCAAGTCCCCCATGCGTTCCAGGTCCACCGAGATCCGCACCGCCCCCAGCACGAACCGCAGATCGGACGCAACCGGGTCGTACTGCGTCATCAGCTCCACGATCCGGTCGTCCACCCGGAACTGCAGCGCGTTGACCTCGTCATCCCCGGCGACCACCGCTTCGGCCGCGGCCGTGTCCCCTTCCAGCAGGGCCGCGCCGGCCCGCTCGACGGCGACGGCGACCCGCTGGGCCATGTCGATCAGGAGCTCGTTGAGGTCGTCGAGGTGCTGATGGAAGGCGTTCGCCATATTGGACCAATCTTGGGGTCGAAACGGTCGGATACCCGCAGCGTAATGGGCACTTCAAGCGTAGTGGCCCCTGGCCTCGCGCGCCCCGCGCGAGCCCGCAAACTCCGGGGGAACACCGTTGGACGAGCGGCGTTAGAGTGAGGCCCAAGCACGAATGACTCCTTGGAGCGGACCAGATGACCTATCCCTCGCAGCCGGGCTACCCGACGCCGCAGTACGGCCAAGCCCCCCAGCCCGGACGGCAGCAGAACAACCTGTGGCTCATCGGGGGCACGATCCTGGTCATCCTCATCATCATCATGGCCGTGACGCTCCTGCTCGTGCAGAACAACAACGACGCCAACTCCGCGGACAACGGCGGTGACAGCGGCGACACCGGTGACAACGGCGGTGACACGGACAACGGCGGCGACACCGACGTCGGCAGCGTCGAGATCAACGCCGAGGCCTGCGACTCCTTTGACCTGGCGGCGTTCGACAGCACCCTGGGCGCACACGACCCCAGCCAGAACTACGTCTCGGCCTCCACCAGCGGCGGCCGGGCCTCGGTGTCGTGCACGTACTACAACGAGAACTACTCGTCGGTCTACGTCTACATCTACGACTACGAGTCGGCGGACGACGCCATCAGCTACGTCCAGTCCGACGCGGACTACTACAACGCCGACAACGGCTACGAGTACAGCGAGTACACCGCCTACGGCGATGCCGGAAGCCTGTACACGATGGGCGACGACACCTACACGACGACCACGCTGCACGTCGCCCTCCAGAGCCTGGAGGTCTCGACGTACATGACCTGGTACGACGAAGACGTCGACCAGGATGCGGCGCTCGCGGTCCTGGAGGACTTCGTCATGCAGAGCGACTCGCTCTTCACCGCGTACAAATAAGCGAACGAGCCTGGCGGCCATCGGCCGCCAGGCCCGAACACGTTGTCCCGGCAAACCAAAAGAGGCCCTGTGACCAGGACCTCTGTGTGGTGCGCCGCCAGGGACTCGAACCCCGAACCCGCTGATTAAGAGTCAGCTGCTCTGCCAGTTGAGCTAGCGGCGCTTGGCGATTGACGTCTACCGGCCTTTTATCGCCGGTGACCGTCGCACGAGGAGAAACTTTAGCATGTGCCGCGGGCACCGACCCTCAGGGCCCCTGGGGTGGCTACGCTTGTCCGGTGACAAGTTTTGTTGACCGAGTGAATCTGCAGGTCGTTGCCGGTAAGGGTGGCAATGGCTGTGTGTCGGTCCACCGTGAGAAGTTCAAGCCGCTGGGCGGCCCCGACGGTGGTAACGGCGGCCACGGGGGTGATGTGGTCTTTGCCGTAGACCCGAACGTGCACACGCTGCTCGACTTCCACTTCCAGACCCGCCTGCAAGGCGGCAACGGCAAGCACGGCCAGGGTTCCAACCGGGACGGCGCCGGCGGCGAGTCCATCCGCGTGTCCGTCCCCAACGGCACCGTCATCTACAGCGAGGGTCAGATCCTCGCCGACCTGACCGGTGAAGGCGCCGAAGTGACCGTGGCGCAAGGCGGTCGCGGCGGACGCGGCAACCGCGCCCTGGTCAGCTCCAAGCGCAAGGTGCCCGGCTTCGCCGAACTGGGCGAGGCCGGCGGCGAGTACGCCGTCACCCTCGAACTCAAGAGCGTGGCGGACGTCGGCCTCGTCGGCTTCCCGTCCGCGGGCAAGTCCTCCCTCATCGCCGCGATGTCGGCCGCCCGGCCGAAGATCGCCGACTACCCGTTCACGACGCTGGCACCGAACCTCGGTGTCGTGTCCGCGGGTGAGACGACCTACACCATCGCGGACGTCCCGGGCCTCATTCCCGGTGCCGCGACCGGCAAGGGCCTCGGACTCCAGTTCCTCCGGCACATCGAACGCTGCGCGGTCCTCGCGCACGTGGTCGACACCGCCAACCTCGAGTCCGACCGCGACCCGGTCTCCGACATCGACGCCCTGGAGCACGAGCTCGCGGAGTACGGCGGCCTCGCCGACCGGCCCCGCATCATCGTCCTCAACAAGGTCGACCTCCCGGACGGCCGCGAACTGGCCGACTACGTCCGCGGCGACCTGGAGAAGTTCGGGTGGCCGGTGTACGCGGTCAGCGCGGTCAGCCACGAGGGACTGAAGGAGCTGAACTTCGCCTTCGCCAAGGAGGTACTGGAGTACCGCGACTCGCAGCCCCCGATCGAGCCGGCGCGCACGGTGATCCGCCCGGCCGCCATCGACGACTCCAAGTTCGAGATCAACAAGGTCGTCCCCGCCTTCGAGGGCGATGTCGAGTTCGTCGTCTCCGGCAAGAAGCCCGAGCGCTGGATCAGGCAGACCACCTTCAACAACGACGAGGCCGTCGGCTACCTCGCCGACCGGCTCGCGGCGATCGGCATCGAGGACGCGCTCGCGAAGCTCGGTGCGGTGCCGGGCTCGATCGTGCGCATCGCCGACTACGAGTTCGAGTGGCACCCGACCGATCCGGACGTCATCGCGACGGTCGGACCGCGCGGCACTGACGCCCGATTCGAAGTGACCGACCGAAAGGGCGCCGACGAGCGCCTCGCTGAGCGCAAGGAACGCCGGGCGGAACTGCTCGATCAGGTCGCGAAAGAGAAGGAAGCGCGGGGCAAAAGCCGCAAGGGCTAGCCCCATTCGTGGATTCACCTGCGGAAACGCGGGGTTCGCAAGGGTGTGGCGCCGAGCACGCACCCCCCTTGCGAGCCCCTGTTCCACGTCGCGTAAATTTGTCTTTGCCCGAGGGGGAAACGGACAGGAAAGCCGAAAGGCTCTGGCCCAGAACCAAAAGGGTAAAACTCCGAACGAATCGATCGGGGGGCCAAATCGGCCCGAAAACCGGTCTGGTAAGTTACTGGAGCCGCTCCGGTCGGAGAGGGAACTTCCAAGAAGTTTCTATCTGGCTAAGGCGTGTTGTTTGAGAACTCAACAGGGTGTTTGGATGGTCAGCGTGTGGGCTGATCGAATCGGTTTGGCACAAGGTGTTGAACGGTTTGGTTGGTACTGTTTTTGACTGTCTTTTCCTTGGAATGCTTGGCTTTCGGGTTGGGTGTTTCGTGAAAAATCGGTCAGGACTTGCTTCGACACATACCAAAGTCGCCATTCTCGTAAGAGGGTGGTGCGCAA